>OLPK01000394.1_pt1 | contig 48490 bp, 43 predicted proteins | sample 1672261 | NCBI WGS metagenome assembly OLPK01 (sample SAMEA3136665, study PRJEB25190) | human gut metagenome
TAATGTAACGTCTTGCGCAATGCAAGCGTTCATTGCTGGCTATTGCGAAATATCACGGTGACAAGTAATGACTGAGCCGAAATTCAAACGCGTTTTTGCCATCGTGCTGGACTCGGTTGGAACTGGCAACGCGCCTGACGCGGCCAAATTTGATGACGAGGGTGCCGACACGCTGGGCGATCTTGGTCATGCCTGGCAAGGTGCGCTGAAGCTGCTTAATCTGGCCAAGTTGGGATTGAGTAATCTGCGCGTGGAACCGATTGAGGGCATTCCCGCCGCTGATAAGCCACTGGGATGGTATGGTCGCATGGATGAAATCTCCGCCGGTAAGGACAGCATGGACGGCCACTGGGAAATGATGGGGCTGCCCGTTGAAAAAGAGCTGTCGACGTTCCCTGATGGCTTTCCAGACGAGATTATCAAAAAGATCGAGCAGTACTCGGGCCGCCCAGTAATCGTCAATAAACCATACTCTGGCACGCAGGTCATTCATGACTATGGCGAGCGTCAAATGGACACTGGCGAGCTGATCATCTATACTTCCGGCGATTCCGTGATGCAGATCGCGGCGCATGAGGACGTCATCCCGCTGGAAGAACTGTATGACATCTGCCGTTACGCGCGGACTCTTGTAAACGGACCGGAATACATCGTCGGTCGAGTTATTGCGCGGCCTTTCGTGGGACCGGACAAGGATCACTTCACGCGGACGGCCAACCGGCATGACTTCAGCTTGGCACCAACTGGCAAGACGGATCTGGACCTGCTGCATGAAGCGGGCTACCAGGTGATCGCAATTGGCAAGACCAACGACATCTTCTCTGGCCGTGGCATCGATCAGGCCTACCATAACGAAAGCAATATGGACGGGATGGATCACGTTGACGAGGTGTTGGAAAAAGACTTCACCGGTTTCTGCTTCACGAACCTGGTCGACTTTGACACCATGTATGGCCATCGCCGCGATCCAAAGGGCTTTGGCCAGGCTCTGATGGATTTTGATCAGCGTTTGGGGCATGTTCTGGCGGCGTTGCGTCCAGATGATCTGTTGCTGATTACGGCTGACCACGGCAATGATCCATGCTTCAAGGGCACGGATCATACGCGCGAGGAAGTACCGCTACTGGCCTGGTCGCCAAAGATGCAGACATCCGGTAGCCTCGGTGTTCGCTCAACGTATGCCGATTTAGGTGCCACGATTTTAGATAACTTCCATCTCAATGCCCTGCACGGCACGAGTTTCTTGGATGAATTGAATTAAAAAAGACACCCCCAGCTTACTTGGTAGTAGGTTGGGGGTGTTTGAGTGTATGAGGATAAAATTTTATTTTTTGAAGTTTAAATTGAAGATGTTGATATAACTACTATCAATAATTGCTATAGAATTTTGTAAGTTAATTTCAAGCTGTCTTTTGAAATGTCTGATATTTTTCCGACCATCATAATTTTATGTTCGTTAATCCACAACAATACAGTACCATTTGAAAATGGTTTTTCTGGACTCCAACTAATGTAAAGACATTCGTTCACGTCCACGTCTAATGGATTGTTAATATCCTCATATTTTTTTTGAGTACATACATATAGATATTGTTTCCTTTGAGAGTTGCTATTCTGAACATTATAAGAATATACTTCATTATTGCTAGCGTGAGTCCACATAGTTGTAAATAGTTGTTGTCCACTGCCAAATGAAAATGTACCGTTATTAAATGCAGTGTTTATAGTACTTGTTCCTGATAGGCGAGGATTAAAGTTTCTATTTTCTTGAATAAATGCCTTTTTTATTAGATTGTCAATCCCACATTTGTAACCTTTAGGTTTTAGCATGTTGACGGTATCGGTATTGGAGAATATTTTATCGAGTAATTGTTGATAAGCATCGATGTTTTTGTTATCGTCTGGATTATTAATATTTATAGTAATATATTTTAATTTATTAAACACACCGCTAGGCTGATCATGCCCATAAACATGTATTGGAATTATTTGTATGTTATTTTTATTCTTTTTAATTTCGTTAACTTCTTGAAATACTCCTGTCCCAGGCATGTCCATTCTTTCTAAATATTCGTTGTCTAGTAAGCAAATAACAAAGTCAGAATTAATTAGCGTTCCAGTCATGAACGAATTTAAATCATCCCCAAGGCGTGTAGAGTTACGATCCATAAAAACATTAATTTTTTGTTCTAGAACTTTATTTTTATCGCTTAAAAAGGTATATAGCCAATCTACGAAATCTTTGTTCTGTTTATTCCAAGCATATGAGATAAATACACTAATATGATTTTTCAAAGTTGTCATCCTTTAGCTATCGTTGAAACATTGTTGCAAAAAAATAAAATTTAAGTATGAATTTTTCAATTCTTAGATTAAATTAGATTAAATAGGACTTAATTTCTAGTAAAATGAGATAATTACTTCTTCAAAAAGTAAAAAAGCAGAGAACAATTATCTCCGCTTTTGTTTTAGTGTTTAACCAGATTTGCGACTTCGCTACCACTAACCTTAAACAGAACTTCAGGTTGGAGCCGTTCTGTAGGCTCAACGTAATCATATTCTTCTCCGGCAAAAGTCTTAAGCACAGCCATCAGAATATGTTTCATCCCTTTTGGAGGAATTGCCATACCGATTTGACGACGTACGCTTTCTTTGCCACCTATGAATACATAATCATCGGGGAATGTTTGTAGGCGAGCACGTTCGCGATTGGTTAAAGCCCGATTTTCCTTCCAATGATACATATGTGTACCGCCGCCGCCAGAACCAGTTACGGTATACGATGGCTTGTCGAAGGTGAGACGTTTGTAGATATTAGAGAGTTTAGCTCCCTTAACGTTTAAACGCAACTCTTCAGGGATAGAAAGCGACCATGCATTACCACCTTCAGGGATATACTTGAGCATCTCTACGGTTCGCTTATTATGGTGTGTTTTTTCATTATTTGGCGCATCTGTAGGAATTGGCGGTTCATTCAATGCTTCACCAGCGGTTTTATAGTCTGAAGGATTTGGAGTAGTGGGAGCTGGAACGTGGAACTTGATACCTTTTTCAGCCAAATCATTTCTGATTCCGACGATGATAATACGGTGACGCATTTGAGGAACGCCATATTGTTCAAATTTATAGAAGTTAGGCGTCAGAGTGTAGCCAGATTCTTGAAGGGCTTTTAGGATCTGAATGAATGCCTCACCTTGGTTAGCGGAAGTAAGGCCACCAACATTTTCAGCAACGAATACCTTAGGCTGGTATCTTCTTAAAACATGGACACCGTAGCTATAGAGAGGTCCATAGTTTCCGTCAAGTCCTTTGTGCTTACCCACTACCGAGTAATCGTTGCAGGGAAAGCCAAAGATCAAGGCATCGATATTACCAAGCTTTTCATCATCATCTAGATTAAAATGGCGAACGTCTTCACAGTAAACTGTTTTAGCGTCAGGATTATTAAGTATGTTTAACTTGTATGTTTCAACGGTATCAGGGTCATATTCGTTGGCCCAGGCGTGTTCAAAACCCCATTCTTCACCATTTTTATCTATAAAGTGGCTGTTCTTGGCAGCATAGGCTCCGCCGCCAGGACCAGCGAAAAGTTCAGCAGTTCTAAATATCATGATATCTCCCTCAACTCTTTAATTGTTTTTTCGCAAACATATGTTTTAGCATATGGCTATGCTAAAATTTTACACTTTTTTGTTTGTACAAGCAATGTTTAAATATAATTGAAAACAATTTTCTTGAAGCGGGGTAAAAAGAGATGTCTATTCTATATACAAATGTTCCACCAATGGTAAAACCTAGTGACAAGAAAAGTATTCGTGATACATTCGAAGAAATTCTTGCTCAATCAGATAAATTGGAAGTAGCAGTTGGATACGTATCCGTAAAAGGATTACAGAGAATTGATGAACTGGTAGAAAAGTATAAGATAAAAGACATCAAACTAGCCTGCGGAATGTATTCAGTTGATGGATTGCCTGAGAGCATTAAAAATGAGATCATCCGACTGCATGAAAAGTGGCGTGGAGCTGGAATTGGCGAAATTTACGTCGTTAAAAACATGGACTATCATGGTAAGCTTTATAACTTCTGGAAAGACGGGAAACCGTTTCGGAGCATTGTTGGATCCGCTAACTTGGGAGCTTTAGCGCCAACTGGCCGAACAATGCGGCAATATGAGCTTGCAAATACTATTGAAAATGAGAAAGAAAATCAAGAACTTGCTGAATTCATTGATGATTTAATCAAGAAATGCTGTGTTTCAGCTGACAATATGGATAGTATTAAGGTAGTTCATGAGCGAATTGAATTATTGAATGCGATTGAAGATGTTTCTGAACTGACTGAATCATCTGTTCAGAGCTTCAGTAAAAAGGAAAATGGGATTGTTGTTCGTGTTCCAATTAAAGCCCCTAAATTCGCCAATCGATTTAGTACGGATCGAAAAGACTATGCTAGTTCAAATATTAATGTCTGCTATGGTAAGGGGCGAAAAGGCAAGAATGGTAAATACACACGACGTAATTGGTTTGAAACTCAGATTACAGTAAGTGTTGATATTACGCGTGATCCAGACTATCCAAAAGACAAGCCATTCTTCCTTGTAACTGATGATGGCTATATGTTTGAAGCGCATACTACTGCTCAAAATAATAAACAACTGACTGCATACGGAGATGATCGAATCTTTGGTCGTTGGATTAAAGGACGTTTGGTTGCTGCAGGTCTTCTAAAAGCGTTTGATGATGCAGATCAGGATCCAGAACGATTAGGCGTAGTAACGGAGGAAATGCTTGAGAAATCTAACATGAAGGTATTAGAGCTCCATAAGACTAACGAGAAACGTCTCGGTAAAGTATATGCTCGGAACGAAAGAAACCGGTTAGATAAGAAGCATAGCACTGAAGAACCACTGGATGTATGGACTATTCATTTTAGCAATTAATAATTTTGTGAGGGTCTAATTAATGAGTTATTTAAGTAATTATATAGAGAGAATGCGAAGCGAGGGAAAGAAGGATTTTGCTGATTCGATTGAAAAAACGGCAAAAAAGATCGGTGACAAAGAACTTTCTAAATTTGACTACGCATCACACCAAATAGGCCTATTATTTGGCAATATTCAATCAGGAAAAACAGGACATGTATTTGGAGTGATTTGCGAGGCGGTTGACCTTGGATTTCCGTTCTTTCTTTTTCTTACAACAGACAATACTACGCTTCAAGAACAGACCTATGAACGCGCAAAAAAAGAATTAACGGATTTTGTAGTCTGTGATGAAAATGAAGAGCAAAAGTTTCGCAACCATGGAGATAAGCCTGTAATTGTTGTTGTAAAGAAAAATCATAGTGTCCTTAAGGCATGGGCAAATCGATTTAAAAATTCCAACATGCTTTTAGGAAATCCGCTTTTCATCATTGACGATGAAGCTGATGCGGCATCTCTAAATACTAAAGTTAATCAAGGGGATGTTTCTTCGATCAATAAATTCCTTCAAGAGATTATTGATACGGCTCAAAGCAGTATTTACCTGCAAATGACGGGTACTCCTCAATCATTATTATTACAGTCTAGTACCTCAGGATGGCATCCATTATTTGTAGATTATTTCGAACCAGGAAAAAAGTATATTGGTGGTAATTTCTTCTTTCCTAAGGATACAACGCCTGATTTTGTACGTTTTATTGATAATGATTCGTCGATGGAAATTGCTCATAAGGTAGTTGTGCGCCATCTGGTTGTAACGGCACAACTATTTCTGACAGGGCATAAAGTCTCTAATTGTTTAATCCATACAAGTCGATTACAGTCTGACCATAACAAAACAGGCGAGGATATACGTAAGGTACTGGTTAAGCTTGCTTATGATCATGATAAGGCCGAATTAAAGTCAGAAATAGAACAAGAATACGCTTCGCTTGCTCCAGAAGATTCGGTCAAACAGTCATTTGATGATATTTACAAATGCATTCAAGATATTCTTGAAAAAGCTAAGTATAGTATTGTCGTTTTGAATGGAGCCAGTGCAGATAGCAGCGAAGATTATGTGAGCGGTTGTAATTTTGTTGTAGGAGGAACGAATCTTGGCCGAGGTGTAACCTTTGGACAATTGCATACGTTCTACTATGCTCGTACCAGCAAGCATCCCCAAGCGGATACCATGTGGCAACATAATCGGATGTTTGGTTACGATCGTGATAAAGGTCTGGTAAGTCTGTTTATTACTCATCAGCTCTATAACCTTTTTGCTGAAATCAATGAAACCAATAATGCAATTGTTGAGCAGGCACGTAAAGGTGAAAGAATTACCATTAGTTATCCGGATGGTCTGAATCCAACGCGAGAGAATGTATTGGATAAATCATTGCTTAATATCCTTCCAGGAAATAGTAACCATTTCCCTTCAAACCCACATAATAATACCTTTAAAGATATTTCTGCTATGGTTAAGAATTTTGATGGAACCGAGGAACCACAACCTGTATCTTTAAGATTCATTCTTAAGCTTTTGGATAAGTTTGAGGATGATAACTTCAATTTTGAAGGCTACAAGAGCATGATTCAGTCTGAATTGAATAAATCATCGCTTGCTACTGGGATGTTGATGGTTCGCAGAAATCGTGATATTACTTATGGAATGCGTGCCTTACTTTCGCCAAATGACTGGGCAGCTACCAACAAGTTTAAAGATAAATTTGTCTTGACTCTCTATCAAGTAAATGGTGATAATCCAAAATTAAATTGGCCAGACGGAAAGAAAATATGGGTGCCAAACATTAAGCTTCCTGGTACTAGTAATATTTACATGATCAATTAGCCTGTATTGGAGTGTGTTTATAGATGTCTAATCTTTATTCAAATATCCCTCCCTTAACTGTGAGTAACGACCAAGAAACCATTCTAGAGGCTTTTCGTTCAAGCATAGCAGAATCTGACAGGTTAGAAGTTGCTGTTGGATATGTTACCAGCAAAAGTCTTGAAGAATTAGCAAGTCTTGTTGAAAAATATCATGTATCAGAAGTAGTCTTAGTATGTGGAATGTATCGTGATGGCATTCCTTCTGATGTCAAGGATAAGATTGTTAAAATTCAACAGAATTGGGAAAAAACCGGCACAGGAAATATTTATTTGGTTGATGGTATAACTTATCACGGCAAAATTTATACCTTCTGGAAAAATAATAAGGTATTTCAGAGTATAGTTGGATCAGCTAATTTAAGTACACTTGCACCTAATCAAGGTTCTGGAAGTCAACAATATGAATTTGCAGTTACCATAGACGATGAAGAACAGAATAAGCAAATTTCAGAATTTATCCATAGATTATTAGATGAGACGTGTGTTTTGGCAAATGAAATTGATAAGTTTCCGGTCATTGAAAAGGTGTCCCATACTGGTAGAGGGAAAGTACCTGCATCATCAATGATCTCTGATGATGACTCAAAACTTACTGAAAGCACTTTAGAGAAATGCAACCAATCATTAACAGACAAAGTCTTGAAGATTGAAATTAAAGCTCCTAAATTAGCAGATTTGGAACAAGGGAAGAGAACACTAATGGGATCTAACATTAATGTTTGCTATGCTAATTCCAATAAACGTCCACGTTCCTGGTATGAAGCGCAACTAAATATAAGTAAAAATATTAAAGATTTTCCGCGAAAGATACCATTTTTCATAGTAACAGAAGAAGGGAATGTCTTCTTGGCTGAAACGAAGAGTCAGGGCAATAAGCAGTTGTCAGTCAGTGGTAGTGATCTTATTTTAGGGAAGTGGTTAAAAGGTCGTTTAGTTCGGAGTAAAATGATTAAGCCAATTAATACTAGGGACGAACTGATTAGTGATGGCAAACGGCTTGTCCCTAAGGGTGCAATTACTCAGGAACTTTTGGAACAAGCGAATATGCGTTACCTTATTCTTAGAAAGACAAAGCTAAAAAAAGAGGGGACAGTTATTGATAGCAATGGCCACTCTGTTCTTGCAAATCTAGATGTATGGGTGGCATCTTTTGAAGCATAATGTAGATGTAGAGTAGGGTGATATTGCGATGGAGTATGAGTTTGAATCTGATCAAGAAACCCGCAAACGTATGTCAAAGGTCCATGCGACTGAGGGCAAGGATGAAGTCGTTATTCGTAAGATTCTCTGGGACAATGGTATCCACTATCGCAAAAACTATAAAGAGTTGCCTGGAAAGCCGGATATTGCAATTACTAAATACAAAATCGCCGTCTTTATCGATGGAGAGTTCTGGCATGGTTATGATTGGGAAAACTACCGCAATCACATTAAGAGAAACCGTGACTATTGGATCCCTAAGATCGAGCATAATATGAAACACGATCAAGAAGTCAATGCCAAGCTGGAAGAGAAGGGATGGACCGTTCTTCGCTTTTGGTCTAAGAAAGTGCTGAAGAATCCAGAGTATTATGCCGAGTTGATCATGTGGCATGTCAGAGCAAAGCAGAATCCACAAGATACTGATGATAAATAAAATCCGAGCAACGGGTGCAGACCTGTGCTCGGATTTTTTGATGAAAATTAAAAGGACAGCCATGAAGCTGCCCTCTGCAAAAAGGTAGTCAGCTGGGTCATGACCAAATGAACCCAATGCGTTGACTACGGTAGGCCTATTATACCATAAGATAATCTAGCCTTGAAAAATAACATCATTATGGTATTCGATAAACTCAAGGGAAGGAGTAAACCTTTCAGGCATATTAATCTGCTTATGGTCATATGTCTTTAACCATTCGCGTGTTGACTCATCCATATCGGTTTTAGCAAGATTCTGAGAGATTATTACATGAAAGGTTTTATCAATTGTAATTAAACCGCAGTCAAAAGCTTTATCGTGAAATGAATTTAAACAAAGGCCGTTTTTAGGATTGGTTTTTTCAGTAATTGGATCGCTAACTCGCCATGGCTTAATGTGACTAGCAACAAGCAACTGGGGATTGTTGATACCAGTAATGCAACATTTATTGCCATAAGAGTTCAATACGACATCACGAAAAGCTTCTTGTCCAATACGAGTTTTTACTTCTCTCAGCTTTTCCTTTCCTTCGGGTAGTTTTTCTAATTTCTGATCGTAAGGGATTCCTATATAAGATTGTTTATGATAGAAGTTTTGCTTGATTAAATTGACTTGATAAGCCAGTTCTTCAAGATTAGATTCGTATTTTCGGAACACAATTCCATCTAACTTACTTCCATTTTTAAGACCGGTGACGTTTCTTTTTTGCAACTCAGGATCAAAACGTGCTAAGTTGCACATTTTCATTGATACGGCGCCTGGTGTTCTTCCAATTAGGGCTGCTAATTCTTTAATTTTCGGGTTCCCGGAGTGAATCTGACTAAATGGCATTGAACAGTATAAAGCATATGCTAGTGTAGTCTCCTCTTCTGTCCAGGCTCTGCGGCTAGTTTTTGTCATAGTAATGATCTCCTGATTCAATTTGCTAATATAATAACTAGAAATGAATTAATATATCAATTACTTACGAGAAAAAATCATTATTTCAAGAGTAATATTTGGCAGTACATGCTGTAACCAACGCGTGATATTTGAGTAACAAAATAGAAGCACAATCGAAAGAAACAATACTACTGTCGTATCCCCATCACTGATGGGCCACAGGCTTGCCGGTGGTAGATTACCCTTATGCTCTTTAAACCTAAACATAGCATGACAGACTATGTTTTTAGAATAAATCATCTAGTCAATAAGTAATGATGTATGAAAAAGCCGTCGAACTTTGGTCATTGCCAGAGTTCGACGGTTTTTAGCTGAGGGATGAATTTTTTACCGAAAAAGGGATATTTTGTAATTAAGTTTCGTGGATATATATTTAGTCAAAGTAGTTAATGCCCATTGCTGCCTTTACTTCTTTGAGTGTCTTGTCAGCAACTAGATTTGCCTTCTCACATCCTTTATGAAGCATGTCATATACTGCAGGAATGTCCTTGGCAAATTCAGCGCGTCGCTGATGGATAGGCGTTAACTCTTTGTTTAGTACTTCAAATAAGTACTTCTTGATTGTTACGTCTCCTAACCCGCCATGCTGATAATGCTCTTTAAGTTCCTGAACTTTTTCTTTGTCAGGATCAAAGATGTCTAGGTAGGTAAAGACGATATTGCCTTCAACCTTTCCGTGGATCCGAATGTCGCCTTTTTACGACTTCGGATCCTTTTTGTTAATCAATGTTTATTTGAGAGCTAATTATGCGGTGCTTCTTTGATTTGTTTGTTAATGCAAGATTATGTATAGACCAATGGTAAAGAGTGATATCATTAAAAGTTAGTTATTATTCTAGGTTTAAGGTATACCGGAGAGAGGTAAATATATCATGAAAACTACAGTAGAATTCACAGGAGAATTCACAGAGCACACTAGAAATAAAGATGATAAGGTATTGGAACGAAAAGAGGTTTTGCGAAAGCTTGCCATGTCCAAACAACTTAATTTTTTAATAGGTTCAGGTGCATCCTTCCCAGCAATTCCTTTAATGTCAAAGGTGGAGGGAAAAGATAAAAATGAAAAGAACCAGAAATTATTGAATAAAATAAGAGAGGTAAGCAAGTCAATAATTTCCGCTGATGAAGAAGCTAAAGAGAATGATGAAGAAACTAAAAAGAATTTAAGTGTCTTAAAAAGTTATGAAAACTTTATATTGGCAGTATCTGATGTATTAAATAATGCTAATTCTAGGCAGACACCAAGAGAAGCTACTATTTTTACAACGAATTATGATCTTTTCATAGAGAAGGCATTAGATAGCGTGTTAGAAAATACTTCTCTGGTATTTAATGATGGCGCAAGAGGTTATTTTAATCGTTATTTAGATGGATCAAACTATAACAAGGCGGTTTCATACAGAGGATTAAATAATAATTACATTGATGAATTACCTTCGCTGTCCCTCATTAAGCCACATGGATCAGTCAATTGGAAACGAGTCCCTAATGATAAGATCATTATTAAAAACGAGGTTGTTGATGATCCTGTTGTTGTTCCGCCAACAGGATATGAAGATGAAGAAACTTTTTTAAACAATCATTTCCATGATATGTTGCGAATATTTCAATTAGAATTAGATAAGCCACAATCAGTTCTATTTGTTATCGGTTTTTCATTTCAAGATAAGCATATTGGAAAAATGATTAGCAGGGCTTTGAAAAATCGTGAACTGGTAATAGAGTGCTTTTGTCATGATAATAATGCTAAGGAAGATATTTCAAAAAATTTAGGGATGAAGCCAGGTAATCTTAAATTAATTACGCCAAAAGAATTAGGTGAGGAAGAATTAACGTTAGATAGTTTAACAAAGGTTTTAAAAGGAGATAACTAGGGCATGAATCCATTAGGTGTAATTGTTGGGGTAGATGGTGATATAGCACAAGTAGGCATGTACAATATGTCAAATGAAACTGAATACCTATGGGATGGTAAATTACTGGCAGGTCCAAAGGTAGGAGCATTTTTGACAGTTAAACAGAATGATATAAAAATTATTGCAATAGTTACCTCTGAAAAAATAATAGATCAGCAAAATACTGTTAAGAGTGCACAATTTGATAATCGTTATTCGCCTAATTCAATTAATCGAATCGTTTGTCTAAAAACTCAAGGTGTAATTGATAATGGTAAATTTCAACTTACTAGTGAGCATGTTCCTATGATCGGTAACGAGGTAATGTTGACATCACCAGAAGATCTAAATTCAATTTACGATGTAGAAGATGAAGAACCAACTATAAGTATTGGAAAGTCCGTAAGGGAAAAACAGACTGTTAAATTACCAATAAATAAGTTTTTTGCATCGCATATTGGCATATTTGGAAATACAGGTAGTGGAAAGTCGAATACATTACACAAACTATATTTAGAGTTATTCAAATCGCAATATAGAAGTAGTATTTTTGAAAAATCGAAGTTTTTTGTGATTGATTTTAATGGAGAGTATACACAGGCAGAACAGTTTGGTGTTAGAGATCAGTATAAGAAAATTTTTAATATTAATACTCGTAGTAATGAATCAGATAAATTACCAATAACAAAGAGTTATTTATTTAATCCTGATATATTGGCCATATTATTCGATGCGCGACCTGCAACACAGATTCCATTTCTTAGAGATACTATTAAAAAATATAGGAAGATATATAATAGTTATAATAGGGAAATATTTGCAAAATTCGAAGTAGGTTTATTAAAAAGTATATTAAAAATTGGCAATTCGAAACAAACTTTATTTTCAGAATGGCTAAACATTTGTAGTAGTTTAGGTATGTGTTCAAACTCGCTCAAAACTTTGAAAGCAGCTGCAAATTATAAAGATTTTGGTAATCCTCAGCTTAAAATAAATAATGAGTATTTTTTTATAAATGGAGAATTTACCGAAGAGGGTAAACAATTGTTAAGAAAAATTGTTAAGGAATTACAAGATACAATTGATGGACTTTCTGAGATAAATAAACTAAAAGTGTTTTTTGAATTTCAAAAGGTATATATATCACTATATGAGTCAGGAAAGAGTGAATATATAAATCCACTATTTAAAAGAATAGAAGTTATTCTAGATGGTTTAGATCCTATACTTAATTTAGTAGATATTGATACATTGAAAAAAGAGTTTACATGTTTGAATATAATTAATTTAGTAAATGCTAATCAAGAAATTAAAAGACTAGTACCAATGATGCTATCAAAGATGATTTATGATAGACAAAAAGAAGAAGTTTCCCAAAATAGCAAAATTATGAAAACCTGTCATCTAATAATTGATGAAGCTCATAATATTTTAAGTTCAGAATTTCGCCGTAACGGTGACAGTTGGCAGGATTTTAGGCTATCTGTATTTGAAGAGATTATAAAAGAGGGTCGAAAATTTGGCTTTTTTCTCACACTTGCAAGCCAAAGACCTGCGGATATATCACCGACTATTATTTCACAGCTTCATAATTTTTTTGTTCACCGTCTTGTTAATGAAAATGATCTTCGTATGCTTGAAAATACAATGCCTACTCTTGACAAAAATTCATACAATGAAATTTCAAGCTTGGGTCAAGGAGAAGCTATTATTACCGGAAATGCAATGCGAGTACCTGTAATTGTTAAAGTAAGGAAGGAAAAGTATAATCGGCCAAAGAGCGATGACATTGTTCTGACTGACTTATGGGGAAATTAAGTTTAAGGGGTAATTAGTGTCTAAATCATCTTGAGATTCTTACAAACCCAAAGAAAGTTTATTCTTCAACTCGTCCCAATAAGCAGTGTTGATGAAATTTGATTTACTCTTTTTCCAAATAACGTTGCTTAAATGAAAAAATATGCAATGTGCCAATACTTCAATGAATTCCAACGTTTGAATGCGCTTGCAAAGATAACTATAATAGTCAGTGCTCAAAAAATATTGGAAAAGAGGAAGTATTGTGAAGATTAAAAAAGCAACGGCTATGTGCGCGGTGTTGTCTGGAATCATGTTCGGGGGAGCAGTGACAGTATCGACTCCCGCGTCGGCATCGTCTAAGGATCAGGTAACCATCTATCTGACTCGTCACGGTGAAACGACTGGTAACGTCATGCAACGAGTACAGGGGTCGAGCGACTTTCCACTGACTAAGAACGGGATCGAGGTTGCCAATGATCTTGGGTACGGCTTGAAGGGCATTAAGTTCAAGCATGCCTACACGGGTAATCTGACGCGGCAAGAGGTTACGGCACAGCATGTCTTGAAGTACTCCAACAACAAGGGAACCAAGATCACGACCACGCCTAAGCTGCGAGAAGGCGGTTATGGCAGTTTCGAAGGCGACAGCATTGCTGCGGACAACCAAAAGATCGCCAACGTATACGGCTACCAAGACGGCAAGGAGTTCCAACAGGCCACGGGGAAGAACTATTGGAATAAGCTGCAGGATGCCTACTACAAGCTTGATTCGGAAAACTCGCAGAGCACCAATCTGGCCAAGAGCGATCGTGCCGAAAGCGCCAATCAGGTTCAAAAGCGCATGAGCTCGGAGCTTCTGCATATTGCCAAGACGACGCAAAAGCAAGGCGGTGGCAACGTGCTGGTGGTCAGCTCGGGGATGTCGATCAACGAATATCTCTCAACGATGACCAACAAGTATGAAGGCAAGCCAATGCAGAATGCGGCCGTAACCAAGCTTGTCTACAAGAATGGCAAGTTCAAGGTACAAGGTCCAATTGGCACTCTTCATTATGTCAACAAGGGTCAAAAGATTGCTGCCGACAAATAGCATCCCCATTTGATCAGATACCCAGGCTCGGCTTTACTCCGCGCTCTGGTCTCCCCTCCGGCGGGCCGCATGTGCCATGCTTACCGTCGCCTCGGGAGAGCCCTATCGCTGCTCCGTGCCGCCGAGCCTGGTGACGAGGCCTGCATACTCATCTGGTGGTTTTGAATAACATCAGCAATTCCTTTTTGGAGATAATCTTTCTGTGGATCTTAAGTAGTCAAAAGCGGCTTGGGATTCAATAAATAGAATAGGCAGCATATGCAAGGTAAAAGCCGCGATCCTCACTGGGTCACGGCTTTTTGCGTACACAAAAAACGCGCCATGTAAGCTGACGCGCTGATTAAATTCTGCTGTATTCTTAGTTTTGGTTCTTTAACTCAGCTTCACTCTTTAACTGCGACGCGTATTTCGCGATCTCTGCCTTTTGTGATGACGTTTGGTAGTAATTCTCAATCAGCTCATCTATAGGAATGGTGTTTTTTACATAATGCCCATTAGCCATAACGCCATCTTCGCCAGTCTGGAATGTTGTATAGATAACGTTGTTGCCATCACGTTTGAAGAATACATCGCTTGCTGCGTCGCCATTTCCAGTGATTTCTAGATAGCCATTGAATTCAGGCGAAGTACTGGAGTCAAGCGGCGTGTTGATGAAGTAGACACCGTGTCCTGCCGTACCATCAATCAGTGAGGTAAACCATTCTTGATTATACTGAAGCCCCACCATAACGGCTAAGGTACGATCATCAATCTTTTCCGTTTGTGAGCTTGAAGTGCTTGACGCGGAGCTGCTGGACGAAGAACTGCTGCTTGTAGAGGAAACGGTTTTAGTCGCTTTCTGATGTGAAGTGCTGCTGGTTGACGTAGAGCTGGACTTAGCGGTTGAAGAGCTGCTTTGTTGGCCACAAGCGACTAATCCGAAGCCGGCTAAAGCGATCATCGTTGCAGTGATGATTTTCTTGTTCATTGGTTCTCCTCCTAGTTTCCGTAAACCTTGGCAGCGTTAGCCAGTTGATTTACCTGGTCAGTGGCCTTCTGGGATGAGACAAAGCTGTTGATGTCCTTTTGACTGGCAGTGCCAATCTCACCCGAATCAGTTGGCGTCGTCTTGTAGAAGTGAATCGTACCGTCTGAATCTACAGAATAGGCAATGTATGAATCCAATTCGCCAGGTGCTAAATGGTAGAGCGTGTTTCCTTTATCATCAGTAACCTTGCTGACAGCCAGCCGAGAATTCTTAACCGCAAAATCATAACAGTTTTTGAATTCTTCATTGTTCAGTTTGTTCGCGCCATAGTAGAGGATAGATGATGCTTGTTGCGTAAGGTTTTGATCCTGAGTACTGGAAGAAGATGAGGAGCTGCTGTTGTGGCCAAGTGCTTGGTCAATCTTGGCTTTGTCAGTTCCAAACTGATTTGCCAGTTCTTCTTTCGTGTAGGTCTTGTGCGCGTTTTGAGTTCCCATATGTCCAAGACTTGAGTCGTACGCATCGTAGGTAACAGTGACTGAATCTTTGTTGACCGTCATGGTAGTAGTGTGAGCGCCGAAATCGATGGCGTAGGTGTTGCCAGATTGTTTCCAGTTCATGTTTTGAATGGAATTGTTAAGCAAATTGTCAATTCCCTGACCATCTTGTTTCAAGAAGCCCATCATAGCGTACTCTTCATCCGTGAACTTTTGTGTTTGGGATGCAGAGCTTGAAGAAGAGGCAACGGATTGCTTCTTTGATGTACTGGTCTTAGCAACGGCCTTGCTGCTTGAATGACTGCTGCTTTGCTTAGACGATGATGACGATTGACTTCCACACGCGGTCAGCAAGAAGCAGGACATTAACGCGGATGTGATAACGATAGATTTCTTCATTGATACTCCCCCAAGAGTGGTGATTTTGTTTATATAGTATAAGGATAACCCAATTCAAATATTATAGTGTGCACCATCAGTAAAAAAGATAGTTTAAGTTGGAAACATCAGTATGCTGTCTAGTTGAACCGGTATAAATTTACTTTCACTTCACTCCCACAATAACCATCCACCTACCAGGTCAATCTGCCGGAATCCCTTTAAATCAGTGTTTTATAAACATTATAATATAGTATAATTAGTTCATTAGGCATCAAAATTAGGGAGAGATACATATGCCAATGGTAGATTTTGAATTCAAGCGTGATGGCAATACGCTGAAGGCTTATGACAAAGCAACCGGCGAACTGGTCGATTCAGGCGAGTACGTTGAGATTACCAGTCACAAGCAAAAACGGCGCTTTGTCGCGTTTGAGAAGTACTCATATAAGAAATTTGAACTGGAGGAAAAACTCTGGGTTGGCGCTGACTTTCTCAAGCGCAACCTGATGAGCTCGGTCCGTTATTTTAACGCGCCGGTGCTGGGCTGCCGGACCTATTTCAATAAGGAGGACGTTGATCAATGGCTGGCCGACAACTTTCTGCCATACCGACGAACGATCACGCTTTGTCTCATCGATTTGACGTCTGAAGAGCAGGAGTGGGTCAAGGAATTTGCCAACCGTTGCAACGAACGAGCAAATCAGCTCAACTTGAAACGCAACCCAGGCGATGAGAAGCAGTTCATCAAAGATATGCGCAGGGAATGGGTTGACTATATCGGGCATGAGCAGGCCAACCGCCGTATGGCCATGTTTCAGCCGGTAGAAACACCGGATCGTACGGCTATCTATCCACCAGTTCAGATTCAGGATGATCAGCACCGTTTTCGACTGGATCACGCGGGAGACGTTAAGCCGTTGCCAAAGGGTAACATGTCAGAAATTACGATGACGCGTCGGGCGTACATGATCAGCGGATGCACGGTCGAGTGGAAGTTCGGCAAGGGATTACGGCCTAAGACACTATTTGAGGTCGAGAAGCTGCCGGACGACGCGGTCTGGCGTCTGTTCTCACGGAAAGTGCGTAGCATCGTCTCGCAAAGCTATTTCACGACCGGCTATGATCTATATCTGAAAAATGGCGGCCAACGCAGATAACAGATAAGGAAGAATCGTCCAAGCAAGGGCGTTTTTTAAAATAGAATTTTATAGTTATAATATAGTGCAACCTGTTTAAAAACGCAAAAGAAAGCGCTATAATATTAATGAAGGGTTAGCCCATCCCTTCAAAATTTCATCTCAAGAAATTTTTCACCCAATTCACATTGATTTTGTTTCGCTAGATAGATGATTAACAATCTCATTCCGCTTAGTTGATTATCCAGAATCGCCTCACTGACTGCCAGTGGGGCGTTTTTTGTTGCGATATTAGGCGAATGTCCCAAATGCCTGATTGGTCCGCGCGTCGCGACAGGTGACATATCCGTATTGATGGTTGGCGCGTGGCTGTCTGAGCCAGACGAAGCCGCCGTGCCGTGACCAGGCATCGTAGCTTACGATAACGCCCGCCGGCAGCATGGCGATGATTGCCGAATCAGTTCGCGCTCCCCAGCGAAGGTGTAGCGGCATGCCCAGCAGAAAGCTGCCTTTCTCCTTATGCCACGTATCACCCAGCTCATCAACCCATGAATCGGGAACGGGAATCTCAATCTTTGGCGTTGGCGCCTGCTCAACCTTGATCGCGAGCTGACCATCCGCGTAGCCAATCTTAGGGTCAGTGTAGTATCCATGGAAGTCATAGGACATGTCGATACCGATACCAGATACCGAAAAGCTGTTGGTGAACTGCCAGGTACCAACGTTGGGAACGCCAGGCTGCGACTTGCCATAGTTGGCCACCCAATCATTTTTGGCGATCAGCTCCGATTGAATCAGCCGCTTTTCCCAGAACCAGGACGCCATCGAATACACGTCCACGTTTAAGTGCTGCTGATCAATTAGATACTGCAAAAACGCGTTGACGTCAGCGGTCGCGTAATGGGCAAGGGCGTCATCTTCCGCGTCCACCGCCAAGACGCTTTCTTTGCCTAATCCTAGTGCGATCGCGTTTTGATAGAACCACTTGGCCTCATTGATCGCGTCCTGCCGACCATTGAAACGCGCGTAGTGATAGCCATGCACGAGCAGTCCCGCCGCCCGCGCGTTGCCTATCTGCGCCTTGGCTTTGGGATTGATATAGGCATCCCCATCCGCCGAGCCCTGCGTAATTTTGACGATAACTGCCTTGACTCCTTGATTCTTCAATGCTTGGAAAAACGCCGGCTCATCAGGCTGGTAGCTGCTGATGTCGGCGACTAATGGAAAACTGGTCATAAAAACATCTCCTTTAAAGGTTATATTATAAATAGACTAATACTGAAAAGCCGAACCACCATTCTTGATTAGCAATCCGTGGCCGACTATAATGAAGACGTAAATAAAAGGGCTCGACGCCTGCACAGCGCCAAGCCCACGTTGTCATCATCGACAGCGCCTTACTTCAGATCAATAGCAGAAATAAAGCACCGTCCCAGTCGCCAAACTGCGGGACGATGCCTTTTTTATTCTCGTGGCTTTTTCGGCCAGAGAAAGACCACCGCGATGACCAACGCCAGAAAGCAGACGGTTCCCAACGCGGCCAATTGCACGGTTTCCGGCAGGCCAGGCAGCGCGCTGAGCACTTTTGCCAAACCGGCAAACGGATCAAGGTCTGACATCATGCGAGCTCCTTCCCGAAAGAAGGCGGCCCAGAGCAGTCAAAACGACTTTCATCATGGCAATCGCCTCCCCTCATAATGTTTCCAGAAGAAGCAAAGCGCTGCCATCAGACAACACCTTAATTATATTGACTTCCGCGGGGGTTACCAATTCTTTTGCGTGATAAGTCATTTTATTATCATTTTTCGTTATAATATAGTATAATTAGTAACGGTTGGACGGTTATCCCCATTGTCGCCCAACTTAAACGCCTGTATATATCAATAGTTTGCTGCATGTTCCGACTAATCATTGTTAGCCATTCGTTCATATAACAGTAGTCACTGACGTCCGTGTTTTTCCTCGCGCGGGCGTTTTTTGTCGTCCTCATATGATATATTAAGGATAACTACATATACTAAGGGGAAAATTTCATGTCAGGGATATATCCATTGGGAGAGTATAAGGAAAAATATATAGAGCTACTGGATGACTATGAGTTTGATCCAAGTGATATCGTGGCCATGGGAAATCTGATCGGGTTCCTGTCTGACTACATTTACAGTCCGGTAGAATACCTATTTCTGGATGAAGAACTCAACCAGATTCTAGTCAACAAACGACTGCTACTGGGTAAGCTGACAGAAGTATTATTGGATAGTAATCATGATGACATTTCAATGCTGATCAACCTACAGATCGCGCAGGCTTTGTTCTTTCGAGGAGATTGGAAAACGTCAAGTACCATATACCACAGTATTTTGAAATGGGAACTGGGGCGTGCCGAAATGGGGGACGCCGATTTTGAAGATATCGATTTCAGTGACTTGGTTTTGCGGCTGATTCATAACATCTGTACCATCTGTGATCTAAGTGGAAATGCCAATGGTGCCGATAGTATCAAACGCAGCGCGCAAGGTATTTTCAACATTAACTGGAATTTTTACCAGCGATTTATGCAAAAGCATCCCGAATATGAAGAAATCACCTCAAAACAGCTGTATCTGCTACATAATGATTCATCCTCGCTTTACCTAGTCGATGGTCCTAGCGCGTCGGACTATGGTGATCTTTTGGAAGCAATGGAATTCGACCTGCAGGATAATCCAGGCAGCGTGGAAAATCTGAAGCTTTCCGATGAGCCTTGTCTGCTTACCGTCAGCGATGATCAGCAGAGCATTTTTGCCGGCTCGCTTGACGGCAATGGAGCTGGTTCATTCATCGTCTGGTTAGACAATCCAATGGCTGAATCGGCAGAATCAACTGATGATAGTATGGATAGCATTGAGTCTTCAACGATGTCTGATGAAGAACAGACGACTGATGATAATAGCAGCATGGAAAGTGTCGCTACTGAAGAGGATGACGTGACCTTGGAAGAACTGCTGGCTCAGCTGAATGATCTGGTGGGCCTTGATTCCGTTAAGAAGGATGTCAATTCGCTGATTAACCTGCTCAAGGTCCGTAAGATTCGGGAACAGCGCGGGATCAAGCAGCCTGCGATGTCGCTGCACCTGGTGTTCTACGGTAATCCAGGGACTGGTAAGACCACCGTCGCGCGCCTGCTGGCAAAAATCTACCATAAAATGGGAATTCTCTCCAAGGGGCAGCTGATTGAGGTCGACCGCTCCGGACTGGTTGGCGGTTATGTTGGGCAGACGGCGATCAAGACGAAGAACGTAATTGAACAGGCACTGGGCGGGATTCTGTTTATCGATGAGGCCTACACGCTCGCGGCGGGAAGCGGCAACGACTTTGGTCAGGAAGCCATCGACACGCTTTTGAAAGCCATGGAAGATCACCGTGATGACTTTATCGTAATTGTTGCTGGTTATCCAAATCAGATGGCCAACTTCTTGGCGTCGAATCCTGGTTTGAAATCTCGCTTCAACAAATACCTAGAATTCGAGGATTATGAACCAGCCGAATTATTGGAAATGTTAGATAAAATGTGTGGACAGTATGGAGTAAGTCTGACTGATGAAGCACGCGACTACGCCATGAATCTTTTCCAGACGACCTGTGCCAACCGACCAGATGACTTTGCCAATGGTCGCGCGGTCAGAAACTTCTTTGAGGATGCCTTAACCGCGCAAGCCAATCGTCTGGCCGCCGAAAATGACTTTGATGAAGGGCTCTCGATCATTAAAGCCATTGATCTGGCCAATGCCGAACTCGCTTAGCTGCAATGACATTTTTGGCATAACGGCTAATTTAAAATCGCTTTAGACTAAGGTATAATCTTTCTTGAGGGCGTGATTTACCCTCACTTACATTGTCTGCTAGCTATTATTCAATCCTTATATAACTAGCACTTACCATTCATATAGCGCCTTGTCTGGTCTGGCAAGGCGTTTTCAAATTGCAATCCCGATTGAAATCAGCTATAATTATGGCGTAAACAAAAAGGCTAACGTGAGGGAACACGTTAGCCCGAATGTCCTTGAAAATCGACAGTGTTTCGCAAATTAATATAGGTTAATAAGCAATAACACCATCTTTACGAGTTGCAGCTCTAAGATGGTTTTTTCTTTTTGGTCAGAAATGACTGACCATGTAGCAGCCAGCAATGAGGGAGGCAATCACAATGATTACGACCGTGGCCAAGGCTGCGTACTGAACGCCAATAGGCAAGCCGTGCAGTTCATGCAGAACAGCGGCAAGACCTTTTAAGTCGGCGCCATCTTGATGTCGGTTTGACACTTATGGATCCCTTTCATAATGATGGGAAGCGTCGTGTATTTTTTCAACTCCTTCATTGGCATCGCTCCCTTCGAAAAGCGAAGCACCGCCAATGTTCTTAGACAAAAATATTATACCATAATCGAGTCAGCTGCTAGTTGGCTCGATTTTTTAGTGCGTTTTTTATAATTGCTTCTCAGAAGAAACGTAATGGGCAACTACCCGTCTTTTTGAATTTCAGTGCGTCTGAGCGGCGATTTTTGCATTTCGGCGGTTTTGGCTGCTTGATGGCTTAGGCTCGCGTGCGGAAGTGTTATTTCTATCAAATAACACTTCGCAAAGGGCGGTTTAAAGGCATCCGTTTTTATGCTAAAATTAGGACGTGTTATTTCTTTCTATATAATAAAAATGATACCTATCGATTTTTCGAAAAATTGCGTGGAGTGACAAGATGGCCAGACTGATTGACGATGTATTTAAAAACCAAAGATTTATCTCCGAGCAGATGAGCGAATTTGGCTTTCAGAAAACTGAGGATACTCATACAGCGGAATACGGGAAGAAATCATAATGATACGCTGAGATGGAGGAAGAAGCGAATGTCAAAGCTAAACATTGATCAGAAGAGTATAAAGGACCTCTTCACTGAAAAAAACACGGATTTTCTGATACCGGACTATCAGAGACCATACGCCTGGGGAGAAAAGGAATGCCAGACATTATGGGACGACCTGTTTCTCTTTTCGTTTCCGGACAACGACTGCGACAAGTTCGACAGCTACACAGACGAGTATTTCCTCGGCCCCATAGTCACATTCAAGAACGAGGACGGCAAAAATGAAATCATCGATGGTCAGCAACGATTAACGACACTCATGCTCCTACTCCGCGCATTCTACGACAAGTACGGCAGCATGAAAAACGACAAGGCACTCAAGACGAGCAAGCTCATCGAACAGTGCATCTGGAAAACGGATGAGTTCGACGAGCCGGATAAGTCAGCCTTGAAGATTCATTCAGAGGTTGCTACCGACAGCGACAAGAAGCAGTTCCTCAATATTTTGAAAACCGGCATCGTTGATGACAACTGGAAAAGCAACTATGCAAACAACTACAGGTTCTTCCAGCAGAAAATCTCGAAATTCCTCAACACCTATCCGGACTGGTTCTCCTTCTTCCCGATGCGGATCATGAAGAACTGCATACTGCTTCCTATCGAAGCGGAATCTCAGGATACGGCCCTGCGCATCTTCTCGACACTGAACGACCGCGGTAAGCCGCTGTCTGATGCCGACATCTTCAAGGCGCAGTTCTACAAGTATTATTCCTCCAAAGGTAAGAAGGATTCGTTTATCGCAAAATGGAAGGACCTTGAAGTTCTGTGCGACTCCCTATTCCATCCGATTTCGGGAACCCCGATGGACGAACTGTTCACGCGATACATGTACTACGAACGCGCAAAGCAAGGCATCAAGACCTCGACGACGGAAGCGCTCCGCAAATTCTATGAGCGAAATTCCTATGCGCTTTTGAAGACAGACGAGACCTTTGAGAACCTGATCGACCTTGCGAATTTCTGGAATGATGTGCAAAACCAAAGCGTCGAACGATTCTCCGACAGAATTCTGAGAAGGCTGTTCGTCCTGAACTATGCGCCCAACGGCATGTGGACCTATTTCGTTTCGGTTTACTACATGGCGAACCGCGATCAGAACGGCGCACTCGACGACGAGAGCTTCTACCAATTTCTCAATAAGATCACGGCCTTTATATGGGCATACGCTGTGACAAATCCTGGCGTCAATGCATTGAGGACACCTGTGTTTGCAGAGATGATCAATATCGTGAATGGGCAGCCGGTGGCATTCTCCGACTTCTTATTCCATACGCAGCAGCTGCAGAACGCTTTCAACAACTGCACATTCAGCAACAACCGCGCCATTACCAAATCAATGCTGACATGGTGGGCATTCCAAGATCCAGAACAGGAACTTTTGCCACCCGAAAGCGTTCTGGAAATCGAACACATCTATGCCCGGAACCGTCAAGAGAAAGAGCACTCTCTGACCGACGCCCGTAACGTAGAGAGTCTCGGCAATAAGGCTCTCCTCGAAAAGCGCATCAACATCCGAGCCGCTGATTACAGGTTCGCAGATAAGGTGAAATATTATCTCGGATTCGAGAATAGTCGAAAACAGAAAAAAGAAGGGACCAAAATCAAGGAACTCACAGATCTGGCGACTAACGCGAAAGATTTCACTGAAACGGATATCGTCCAACGCAAGGCAAAGATGATCTTCAAGTTTCAGGAGTTCATGGACGAAAACGGACTCCTGAGCGCCGACTGAACCTTTCAATGATAGCCATACTTTTTAACGATTGTGGATTGGAGGTGTCGCTTTTGACTACACCAACTGCAGCAGCATATCGGGATGGATTTTCCTTGGAAGTCCAAGAATAACAAGGATAATGGCGTCTTTCGGCATCTGGATTCAGGCAAGTGGTTTGGCCTGATCATGAACAGAATGTTGATATCATCAATCTGAAAAGCGACACGCTGCCAGTTGACGGTCAGTCCGTTTTTCCGGCATACCATATGAATCATAAGTACTGGATTTCAGTCGTACTTGACGATCAGCTGGACGATGATAACGTAATGAGACTGATCGATGAAAGTTTCCGTTTGACGGGAAAGTAGGGGTGATTAAATGCGGCAAATCGTACTGCCAATCAAGGATGATGAGGTACTCAAGCAGGTACAGGACACGCTGTTGAACAACTTCAAGTCTGGCCGGCGCAACTACACCATCTTTCAAGTCGGCAAGGCAACGCTGCTGCGGGTCAGTGACGTACTGCGGCTCAAGCAGGCGGACGTTTTCGATGACTATGGCGCCATCAAGCAGCACGCGTTCATCAAGGACAAGAAGACCGGCAAACGGAACACACTCTACCTCAAGCCGGTGATGATGGACCTAGTGATGTATCAGCAGTGGCTTAAGCGCAACGGCTATGAGGGTACAACGGAATGGCTGTTTCCTTCTACCACGCGGCCGCAGAAGCATATTGACGAGCGCCAGTTCTACAACGTGATGGCCAAAGTCGGGGATTTGTTGGACATCAACTACCTGGGCACGCACACGATGCGCAAGACTGGGGCCTACCGTGTATACGTCCAGTCCAACTACAACATTGGTCTGGTCATGAAGCTGCTGAACCATTCCAGCGAGGCCATGACCTTGGCGTACCTAGGGCTTGATCAGGTCAGCCGTGAGCATATGCTGGATAAGATTGATTTTGGGTAAATGAAAAGCAGACGCACCAAAGGTTTTGGTGTGTCTGCTTTTTTGGGTCTACACTATCTTGTATTGGTGAGCTGCCGTTAAGCAATAAACTCAGTTGAGCAGAGCTGTCGACTATCATTCGCAAAAACAGTCTGTTTGCGAAATCTACAGCCGTGCGGAAACCAATGGCGATCCTCTATACGATCGTTTCAGGCGGCCAAACTAAATAATCTGGATGTCTTCAAATATCTGGAATTGATCTTTGAAGCCTGCACACGCTCTTAGAATCTGGATCTGAAGGCTTATTTGCCATGGAATCCAACCGTTCAGCAGATTTGTGGCAAATAAAATCACTAGGATAATGAAATGGGGCATCTCGCCAAGCAGCGAGATGCCTCATTTTTTCGTGTATTTTTCAACCCGTACCATTATGGTGTGCTTACCAATATGTACAACTATTACATAATAGGCTATTATATAGATGCACATCTATATAAGAGGTAACGTAAATGGATTATCAAAAATTAGCTAACCTGCTTAAGGTGGTTGCTGAACCAAATCGGCTTAAAATTCTTGAAATGCTTTCCTGTGGTGAAATGTGTGCCTGCAACATTCTTGATCACTTTGATTTTACCCAACCAACGCTTTCTCATCATATGAAAGTATTAGAGGATAAAGGATTGGTCATCGTAAGTAAGAAGTCAAAATGGCATTACTATTCATTAAATCCAGACACGACTGCACTTATTATTAACGGCTTAACCCGTACGCTGTCCAATACTGACAATTGTATGTGTAAGGATGCTAATCAAAAAAGATAATCCTTTTATTTTTACCGCAAACATAGATAATTATCTATATGAAGGGGATTAATATGAAGACGTCGAAAAACCTATCATTTATGGATCGTTACATGACCCTATGGGTGTTTTTAGCTATGGCACTTGGGATTTTAAGTGGATTTATTTTCCCTTCCTTGCCTAAGTTGATCAACAGTTGGTCAGTGGGAACTACGTCTATTCCGATTGCTATCGGCTTAATCTTAATGCTATACCCGCCATTAACTAAGGTTAATTATGAAAAAATGGGTGATGTATTTCGTGATAAGAAAGAACTCAGTTTCTCACTAATTCAAAATTGGATTGTCGGGCCATTATTGATGTTTGCTTTAGCCGTCATTTTTCTACACAATTATCCCAATTATATGATCGGTTTAATCATAATTGGGTTGGCACGTTGTATTGCGATGGTCATTGTATGGAATGAGCTAGCTCACGGTAATAATGACTATGCCGCCGGATTATTAGTAAGCACACCATAATCAAACTAAATAATCTGGATGTCTTCAAATATCTGAAATTGATCTTTGAAGCCTACACGTGCTCTCAGAACCTGGATTTGAAGGCTTATTTGCCATGGAATCCAACCATTCAGCAGATTTGCGGCAAATAAAATCACTAGGATGATGAAATGGGGCATCTCGCCAAGCCGCGAGATGCCTCATTTTTTCGTGTATTTTTCAACCCGTACCATTATGGTGTGCTTACTCTATTAATTCCAGCAAGAGGCACTGCAATTCGGGTAGCGGTTTTTAAAGAACAGTCATATCCATGTATTGCTTCTTCAAATGTAATTGTGATTCGCGCAAAAAGTAAAGAGCTGAACCCGACATACTTGAAAGTCTTTTTCGATAGTTCATTGGGTCGCAAAATACTTCTGTTACACCAACAGGGAATGTACATAATGTACATAAGGTAAATTGTAAAAATTATCATTTCATGTATAATTGATTGTGAAATTTAGAACTTAATACGAGGTATGTTTATTTATGAAGGTTATTATCGTTGGTTGTACCCATGCGGGAACTATCACCGCTACCCAAATTTTGCAAAATCATCCTGAGACCAAAGTAACGATCTATGAACGGAACGACAACGTTTCATTCCTGTCGTGCGGGATCGCTGTCTACCTGAGCGGTGATGTTGGTGACCCCGATGCGATGTTCTACTCCAGTCCGGAGCAGCTCACTGAAATGGGTGCCACAGTTCACATGCAGCACAACGTCACGAACATTGACCCAGAGACGAAGACGGTAACGGTGACCGACCTCGTAACGGGTGAAACCAAGACTGACCACTATGATAAATTAGTGGACACTACCGGTTCATGGCCGGTAATCCCGCCAATTGAAGGTGTTGACGGTCCCCACGTTTACCTGTGCAAGAACTACCACCATGCTAAGGAACTATTCAACGTGGCCAAGGATGCCCAACGGATTGTTGTCATCGGTGGCGGCTACATCGGGGTCGAATTAGTCGAAGCCTATACCCGGCAAAACAAGGACGTTACCCTGATCGACGGTTCGCCCCGAATGCTCCACAAGTACTTTGACCGCGAGTACACCGACCGGATTCAAAAGGAGTTCGTTAACCACGGTGCCCACTTTGCCTTCGGTCAGCGGGTAACCGGCTTTGACAACCACGAAGACGGGGTAACGGTGAAGACCGATAAGGGAAGCTACGATGCCGATATCGCAATTCTCTGCGTCGGCTTCCGTCCTAACACTGACCTGCTGAAGGGCAAGGTTGAGATGCATGACAACGGAGCGATCGTCACCAACGAATACATGCAGTCATCCAACCCTGACATTTACGCAGCCGGTGACTCCACTTCCGTTCACTACAACCCGACCGGCAAGGATGCCTACATTCCGTTGGCTACTAACGCGATCCGGCAGGGAACCATTGTGGGGACAAATGTCTTCGGCAACACGATGCGCGATATGGGGACCCAGTCCAGTTCCGGCTTGAACCTGTACGGGACGACGATGGTTTCATCCGGTTTGACGTTAGAAAACGCCAAGGAAGCCGGCTTTGATGCCGCCGCGGTAACCATTGAGGACAACTACCGGCCTGAATTTATGCCAACGACGACCCCCGTCCTGATGACGCTGGTTTGGAACAAGAAGACCCGGCAAATCCTTGGCGGCCAGCTGATGAGCAAGCATGATGTTTCGCAGTCAGCAAACGTCCTTTCACTATGCATCCAAGATAAGCACACCATTGACTACTTAGCATTCGTTGATATGCTCTTCCAGCCCCACTTTGACCGGCCATTTAACTACTTAAACATCCTCGGTCAGGCAGCGATGAAGAAGCAGGCCGAACTAGAAAAGTAAACATTATATAGGATAATGAAATGAGGCATCTCGACAAGTAGCGAGATGCCTCATTTTTTCGTGTATTTTTCAACCCGTACCGTTATGGTGTGCTTACGATCAACATTGTCAACTTTAAATCCCATTAAGCAATTGCATTCATCAACTGTAAAGCCGTTGCCTATCCAATTTGAATGAACGCCCAAAACCGCTTCACGAACATCGCTAATTTGATTAAGGTAAACTTTTTTCCCAGCTACAGCTTCAATCTTATCAACTGGCACATCAAAAGCACGAGTAATTTCATCAGCCGTGAAGTAATTACGATATTTACGCGGCATATTCCTACCCCCATAAGATTAAACACGGCTTAGATCGGTCTTGAGACGTTCTGAAATCATCAAGCCAAGCCCATTATCATCTCAAAGCTGCTAATAGCTCACAAAATTAATTTTTGGAACCAAGACGTTTGGTTTTAACAAACAGTCGCTTGTTATCTTCATCAACTAACTGCTGCAAAGCTTGATGAGTTGTGTACTCAGTTGATCCGAACTCAAACATTGATTCGAGATCTTCTAAACCACCAGTCTCAATTAAAACTTTCGTTGCAATCATTTCCAGGTAATACAACTCATTTAATCGATTAAGCAATTGCATGTTATCTTTGTGCAATTTTTGGTTTTCCTTATGAAGTTTTTCAATTGTCTCGCTCTCTGACCTAGAATGATTTAGTTCAGTAGCAATTTGATCATATGTTTTTTTAGAATTACCACGCTGCATTTCAATTAGAAAATTAGTGTAGTCAGTCAGCAACGTGTTGATTAAGGCATTGCGATTGTTTGGTAATTTTTTGATCAAATATGGTTTAGCCTCCCATAAAGCTAAAAGATAGTTCAAGTTCGCTTTTGTTTTATCGTAGAAACGAGTTGAAAAATGGTTTTCAAAATCCATTGTTAATTACTCCTTTTGATTTTTAAAATCATCGAAATCACCATCGAGATCATCTGGATCATATACGCCAGTCAATTCCTCAAAAAACATTCGAATATAGTTCTTGGTTATCTCTGAATCGCCAGCCAGTTTTTTCAAGTTTTCTGAAATAGCTGCGAGGTTCTCGTTGTAGTTATATATGATTGATTTCAATTCTGTATTCCCTTGTTCTATGATCTGATTGTGGAAATAATCTTTAACAATAAATTCCAGCATTTCAGTTTTATTAAGATGATTTTGTTTGGCCTCGATCGAAATTTTTTCGTAGATTTTTGCATCAATTTTGATCGCGATTTTTGAAGTTGTCATGACACACTCCTTCCATGGTTTCGTTGGATTTAAAGAGCATAAGGGGAATCTACTACTGACACGTCAGCAGCCCGTCAGTGACGGGGATTCGGGAGTAGCCTCAGATTTCCTCGTCTGCGCCTATAATGACTCCTCAATGCGTACTTTTACCTACCCAAACCGAGTCTGCAACGCGTCTATCTTTGATTTGAGAATTCTCTACGTTTTTGATCAAAAGCTGAGTCAAAATCCGACATGATGTTGTGCAATTTTAGACTGCCATTTTTGTACAATTTTGCTTTGCCGTTTCTGTACATTTTTAAACTGCCAACGAGAATTTTGGCAAAATGTAGGCGATAAAATCCAATAGCAAATCATTCATAATTAGTCTGGCTAGCAACACGAAGTTCCGAATAAAAATTGACAAAATGTAGCTAATGAAGTCGTTGCAAACGAGTAGAGATGACCTCGAAAATATCAAAATACAGGCAATCAAAAAGAAGCGATCTCTGGAATTCCAGTGGTCGCTTCTCCTAAGTTTAATCCCATAATTTATAGGTCATAAAACTAGTAGCTTGTAGTATTAAAGTTCTCTAAATTATAGTTATGAAATCATTGATAATGCGCTTTTATAAGCTTCTTTATCTGATCTTAAGCAAAGTAAGATGCCAGCAGCAATAAATCCTTGAATAATGTGAGTAGCATCTGGCTTTATTTCCATCAGAAATTCTTCAGGGGATACAGAAAATCGACTTATTGTCTTTTTTCGATTGTTAACATCTTTTCCAACGAACATAGAACTTTGAATATCATAATAAAAATCCAAATGGGAAGAAGCATTTCTAACTCGCCTATCTAAAAGACAAGTTAAAAAACTCCAATCTATTTTTGAGTGGTTTAGACGATTTATTAAGGCTCCAGCACTCTCAAAATATACCTTTTGAATATCAAAATCTTGATGATTCACTAACCGATCAATACATACCAAGCGCACTAAAATTTTTTTATCCAACTCAAAAGCCATTTTAAAATCTTCAGTTTCCATATTTGCTAAAATCATCCTAGAGAAAGACGGATTCTCCCCCCTACCTTTAATATATTCATTCAAGCTTAGATGATAATTTATGTAGTTATCATATGCTTCTTTGTCACTAATAAGCTCATTTTCTTCAGTTCCTAATATAAAAGAACTTATTAATTCAAACGTCTCATTAGCACTTAAGTCAGTTGCTAGGTTAAAGATGTCAAAGATCCTTTTAGTGACCATTTTTAACTTATTCTTTGCTACAGTATCATTACTAAAAATCTCATTAAAGTCATGTAAAAGCTGAACTGAATTAATAACCAAATGTATCTAACCTCTTTATAACGCCGTTTGTGAAATTAAGCTAGAAAAATTCAATAATTATAATATCATAAGTAAACAATAGAGTATCAGGCTCGCAGATTTTCTGTGAGCCTATTTTCATATGCAGATCATTCTCCAGTCACAATGCCACAAGTGATTAGTAACATGTGATTTGTGATTAATCACATGTGTCCCAGCGCACTCTCAGCCCATCAAAAAAGCCGTCCAGATCCAGACGGCTTTCTTAATTAAAGCTCTTTACCATTGTTGGCAATTACGTCACGATACCAGTAGAACGAGTCCTTCTTGTATCGTTTCTTGGTCCCATCGCCATTGTCATCAATATCAACATAAATAAATCCGTAGCGCTTCGACATCTGTGAGGTGGAGGCGCTGATCAGATCAATCGGTGCCCAGCTGGTGTAGCCAAGCAGGTCAACACCGGCATCGACTGCCTTCTTCATTTCGCTGAAGTGCTGCTTGAAGTAGTTGATCCGATAATCATCGTGAACGGTACCGTCGGCGTTCAATACGTCCTTGGTTCCCATCCCGTTTTCAACCACAAACAGCGGCTTTTCATACCGATCATATAGTTCCAGAAGCGAGATGCGCAGGCCCACCGGATCAACCGTCCATCCCCATTCGGTCGTTGGCAGATAGGGGTTCTTGCCGCCGACCACGGTATTGCCGGAAGTCATCTCCAGGCCGCTTTCATCCCCCGCAGCCAGCAGTGACATGTAGTAGCTGAATGAGATGAAGTCGACCGTGTTTTCACGCAACAGCTTCAATTCTTCTTCGGTTGCGTCCAGCTTGATGCCGTTTTTCTTAAAGAAGTCCAGCACCAGTTTAGGATACCGGCCCTTAACCTGAACATCCGCACAGTAGTAGTTCATGGTGTTCTTGTTAAAGGCAGCCAGAACGTCCTCAGGCTTGGCTGTTGCCGGGTAGGTCGTCAGCTTGGTCAGCATGCAGCCAACCTGACTGCCCGGAATCATCTCGTGGCACATCTTGGTAACGATCGAAGAAGCCACGAATTGGTTGTGCAGCGCTTGATACTCATCCTGTTCAAGGTTGTCGCTACGGTCGGGAATGATTCCTGCGGAGATGAAGGGATGCCGTGTGACGCTGTCGATCTCGTTAAAGGTCAGCCAGTACTTTACGTCGCTAAAGCTTTCAAAGCAGACCTTGGCAAACCGCGTAAAGTCATCGATAACGCGCTTATCCGCCCAGCCGTTGTACTTAACCGCGAGATTCAATGGCATTTCATAGTGGGAGAGAGTCACTAATGGTTCGATGCCGTACTTGCGCAGTTCCGCGATCACGTCTTGATAGTACGCAACGCCTTTTGGATTGGGCTTCGTCTCTTCACCGGTCGGAAAAAGCCGCGTCCAGGCAATCGAGAAGCGAAAGACCTTAAAGCCCATCTCGGCAAACAGCTTGATGTCTTCTTTGTAGCGGTGATACATATCGATGCCGCGCCGCTTTGGATAGAAGGTGTCGGACTGATCCTTGATGGCTTCTTCAACCTTTTTTGAATCAACGGCGACCTGTTTGCGATAGTCGTTGCCGGCATTTGGATTATAGCTGGCCACATCGGCAACCGACATGCCCTTGCCATCAACGTTCCAGGCACCTTCAACTTGATTGGCGGCTACTGCACCGCCCCACAGAAAATCATCCCTAAATCCCATTTGTTTCGCACCTCGTATTCGTTAAGCCGTGACCACGGGGAAGTCGAATTCCTCTTCGCCAGGCATCGTTACGACAACCATTACGCTCGTCTTGTAGCCAGCCTTTTCAACACCGGCAAAATCAACCCTGACTGCTGGATCGCCGGCCTTAACCTGCTGACCTTCCTTGAGCAGCATGTCAAAGTACTGACCGTTGAGCTTGACGGTATCAATCCCGATATGAACCAGCACTTCGGCACCTGCTTCGGTCTTGATGCCAAATGCGTGCCCCGTGTTGTAGACCATGGCCACCGTTCCACTGACTGGTACGCGCACCGTGTCGTCAGTCGGCTCAACCGCAAAGCCATCGCCCATCATGCCGGATGAGAACACCTCGTCTTCAACGGCGCTCAGCGGCTCTACCTTACCGGCAACCGGTGCTTCCATCTTTACACGGCCAACCCTAACCGTGGATGTGGAAGGCTGCGTTGCCGTTGCTTGAGCAGTTGCCTGTGCCGTAGCTGCATTAGCCGCAACCGGTGATTCCTGTTCTTCTTCTCTAGCTTCTTCCTTGATTTCCTCGCTGGCAGAATCCTTCCAGGTGAACAGACTGACTACGAATGACAGAACGAATGAGACGCCAAAGCCCCATAATGCGTGGATGATGTTGGCAGGACTGCTCTTATCAACGAAGATTGCCAGACTGGCCAGCCCAGGACCAACTGGAGCCAAGGCATGCAGGCCGATGATTCCGATGAAGGCACCGCCAACAAACGAGCTGCCCATAACGCTGAACAGGGCGCGCTTGTTCTGCAGGGTGATACCGTAGATAGCTGGCTCAGTGATGCCGCAGAGGGCCGAGATCCCACCAGAGATGGCAGTAGAACGCAGCTTGGCATCCTTGGTCCGGATAGCAATTGCAAAGCAAGTACCGGCTTCAGAGATGTTGTGGGCAAGGGATGCTGGCAAATAAAGCATTTCCTTTTTCAGCGATCCCAAAGAGGCAACCACGTATGGAACGAATGGCTTGTGCATCCCGGTAGCAACCAAAAGCGGCAGTACGGCAGCCAAAATTGCCATGGCAACCCAGCCGAAGCTCTTGTACAGCCAGAGAATTGCGGACGTGAAGCCTTGACCGGCAACGTAGCCGGCAGGGCCGAGGAACAGCAAGGTAACCGGCACCGTAACGGCGATTCCGACCATTGGCACCAGGAACATCCGCGTTGACTTCGGACTGTACTTCATCATCAGCTTTTCAACGCCCGCGTAGAACAGGACGGCCAGGATTGCCGGCAGCACCTGTGACGAGTATGTAACGTTGGTAGCGGTCATGCCAAACAGCTTAACGCCCTTAGCAAGTGCCGTAACCATGTCTGGCAGTACCAGCACGCTGACTACAGACATGGCCACCAGCTCATTGACGCGCAGACGCTTGGCCGTCGTAATGGCAACCAGCAATGGCAGGAAGTAGATTGGCGCGTTCCCAGCCATCGTCAGAACCTGATATGTAGTGCTGGTATCGCTCATCCAGCCAAACATCGCAAATAGCATCAGCATTGACTTCAGCACACCGCCACCCGCGATTGCCGGAATCAGTGGCTGGAAGACCGCAATGATGAATTCAAGCAGTACCTGATACCACTTGGCGTTGGACTTGGCCGGCCGTGCATTGCCCTTGGATCCGCCCGTGACCTTTTCAACGGCATCATACATTTCCGCAACCTGATTGCCGATTACGACCTGGAACTGGCCATTGCTGACGGTAGCTCCCATAACTCCAGGAACCTGCTTAACGGATTCAACGTCGGCCTTGTCAAAGTCGTTCAAAACAAACCGCAGACGCGTAGTACAATGCATCAGGCTCAGAATATTGCCTTCACCTCCTGCATATTTGACGATCTGCTTTGCGCTCTTGTCATAATCCATCTTACTCATTCCTTTCGTTTTGGATTTGAAAATAATTAGAAATAAAAATCGGCTCCGTGGATCAATGATTACCATCATCACTGGTTCAGAGTCGATTTTTTAAAATAGCTAACTTTATTTTATTTAATAAACTCTAATTATTTTTTAATGAATATTATGGTGTTACATACTACTAGCTATTTTTCCAAAGTCAATCGTTTGCATAGAATTTTGTATAAACGCATAACTCATTTGGCTGATTTTGACAAAAAAGCTTTGAAGACAAATTCCTTATTTACGAACACCCATTCGCATATTATAATAAAAAGCAAACAGATGTTCAAAAAAGGGATGATCAAAATGGACACTTCAGCAGAGCCGCGGGGAATCTTTCTCGTGATCGACAACAAGTCATTCTATGCCACGGTCGAGTGCACGATGCGCGGCCTGGATCCACTCACCACGCCTCTGGTTGTCATGTCGGATGCCAAGAATACCGGTGGCGGACTGGTGCTGGCATCTTCTCCCATGGCCAAAAAGCTCTATCACATCTCCAACGTCAACCGCAAACGCGACCTGCCGCTGGACAACCATCTGATCGTCGTGCCGCCGCGGATGAACACGTACATCGAGAAGAATCTGGCGGTCAACAACATCTATCGCGAGTTCGTGGCTGATGAGGACCTGCTGCCGTATTCGATTGACGAGTCGATTCTGGACATTACGCATTCCTGGAAGCTGTTTGGGGATGACCCACTCTCAGTCGTCAAAAAGATCCAAAAGACCGTCAAAGATCGGCTCAAGTTGATAACCACGGTTGGCATCGGCGAAAATCCGCTTCAAGCAAAGATTGCATTGGACATCTACGCCAAGCACGATCCGCGTTTTATCGGCGAGATCACGTACGACACGGTCAAGGAAAAGATCTGGACCATTCCCGAGATCACTGACGTCTGGGGCATCAATCAAAAGACCGCCAAGAATCTGGCCAGACTGGGAATCAATACCATGAACGACCTGGCGCACGCGGATCCGTTCATTCTTAAGGAAAAGATGGGCGTTATCGGCACGCAGCTGTACGCGACCGCCTGGGGAATCGACCGGACTGATCTGGCCGAAGAGGTGCTGCCCAAAGATAAAAGCATCGGCAATTCACAGGTGCTGCCACGCGACTATTACAATGCCCGTGAGATCGAGATCGTCATTCGCGAGATCGGCGCTCAGGTGGCTTCTCGACTGCGCGCGCACAAGAAACAGGCGGGCGGGGTGTATCTGTCCATCAGCTATTCGCTTAGCGCGCCGACTGAAGAAACTGGCTTTGCCCATTCGCTGAAGCTTTCGGATTCCACGGTCAATCCCGATATCATCAACGAGCAGCTCGTCTATCTGTTCTATACATACTGGGATGGGGAGTCGCCCGTCCGCCGCATCAGCGTGGCCGCGACTCGGCTGTCCGACCGCTATGGCGAGCAGCTGGATCTGTTCAGCACGCCCAAGCACGATATGGTCAAGGTTGAGGACACGATTGACAAGATTCGGCAGCGCTTTGGCAAGACGGCAATCATGCGCGCATCGAGTCTGGAAAAGGGCGGTACGTTTATTGAACGAAGCAAACTGGTAGGAGGTCATGCAGGTGGACAGAGTTTGGAATAAAGATCAGGAAAGCACGCGGATCTGCGAGCGCATCAAGCGGAACTTTACCAACCGGCGCCGCACCAGATACTGGGTTTCCGTAGTTTATTACGAGCCGGAGCAGGGCTACAACATCTTCTTTAACATGCAGCCGCAAAATACCTACAGCCGCTCCATTCCGATTTCACGGCTGGCAAACTGCGCCTATTCCGAGTTGCTTGATATTATAACCGAGGTTCGGCAGACATATCACTTCACGCTCAACTATCTGAACTTCAACGAGGAACAGGGCCGTGAAATGAGGCGAATGTTCCGATGAAAATGGAGTTTTACGATGATGACGAGGCCGACAAGCTGGCCATGCAGTTTTTCAAGTACTACTATCATGACCGCGGAAAGATGAAGTGGGGCGGCTTTTTGCTGTCTGAGCATACCGCGGCCCTAAAAAAGGAATTGGCCAAGGAACAAAATGGTGATTCTAAGCAATAATGCTTCGATAATGAATATGCATTCCGTTTGATTTTATGACCATCATGTTACAATTGTAGTTGGGGTTGTTCTGCACGCAACGCCCAATTGCTAATTACATAAGTCCGTTCCCCAAGCGGACTTACCATACTTTCTAGACGGCCATGTGCGATATGGCCGCCTTTTTAATCGACATGATATAATACGATTGAGGCCATATAATTGTCATTCTAAGTGAGTGGCGGGGCGGTTGTATCCTTGCGATATGACCGTCCTTTTCTTTTGTGCTATAATGGCATCATACTAATGGTAATTACTGGCGATCCATGCTTCCTATCTGGATCGCCTTTTTTGCGCACTAAAAAACGCCGCTTCAAGTCTTAGTTAGACATAAAGCAGCGATATTATTCTATCAACCATACTTTTAATTTATTGTATTACGTTATTAACTGTGTTATATAAATAACTGAATTCTTGTATACAACTATTTAATATGTAGAGTTTTAATAATGGCTCTGGTGCAAAGTTTGCCTAGCAACTTCATTCTAGTATACTGAGTGACAAGAAACGAGGGATTGTGCGCATGAATTACTTTAAGGGACGCCACTTTCAAAAGGACATCATCTTAGTAGCCGTTGGCTACTATTTCAGATTCAGTCTCAGCTATCGTGACATCGTTGAATTGCTTCGGGATCGGGGTATCACTGTTCATCACACCACGGTCATGCGTTGGGTTCATCACTATGGCCCCATCTTTAAGGCTCTATGGCGTCGGCATCAAACAGCTCACGCTAAAAGTTGGCGAATCGATGAGACCTATATTCGAGTTAAAGGCCGTTGGGCCTATTTGTATCGCGCTATTGACAGTAACGGTTTGACCATGGATTTTGAGCTACGAAAACACCGCGATTATACCGCATCCTATCACTTTTTGAAGCGTCTCTTGACGACCAATGGTCGGCCTGATCGATTAGTCACTGATCAATATCGGGCAACACTGAAAGCAGTGAAGCACCTGATAAAGCAAGACTATTTGAGCAAATCAGCCCACCAATGTTCCAAATATCGAAATAATTTGATTGAACAGGACCACCGATTCATTAAACGTCATCGTGTCCGCTCAGCAAGCTTTCAAAGCATTCGAACCGCTAGTGCAACGTTGAGCGGTGTGGAAATTGTTCACGCAATACGCAAAAGAACCCGACGAGAGTTAAGTCTCATCGGGTTCTCAGTCGTGGACGAATTAGAAGCATTGTTAGCTGCATAACCTTCAACATAGGATCAATAGCTGGTTAGATGGTCATCTCTCACACTGTTTGCACCAGATCCTTCTGGTTTCGCCCTCAATCAAGCCATTCATCAAGGAGCAGATATAAATGCGCTTCTCCAGCGTCTCGGCATCTGTTTGGTTGGATCTGGTCAGCATTCGCTCGCAAAGAATCAGGCAGTCAAGCATGAGGTCATAGATCTGCTGATTATAGACGGTGCGATCGTTCATCTGGCTGAGTCGTTCAAACTTTTCAACCACTTCTTCATAGGCCTGGGTAAATACCGCGGAAGCATCGTGCATTTTAAAATCCTCCTTTGTAGCAGAAAAGCCGCCTGGACCAACTCCGGCCTGGGCGGCTTTATTTAAGGGTACTTTATTAAAGTAAATAATCACCAAATCTTCAGACTGGGGATTGAATGATCATTCGGCCACCGATTCCCCATATCAAATCGGCTGCCTGCATCATAAACCAACATCATCAGCAGTGCCTATCAGATTTCGAACCTTTCTCATGCTCAAACTTGATAGCTTTTTAATTAGTTATATTATAGTACAATGAATTATTTACGTCCATCAATTACCGTAATTCAAAGCATACAAAAAGCCGCGCTCTCAGGGATTGAACGCGGCGAGGAAGATAATCTGAAAAAGCATGAGGGGTAGGGAATGTACCTGGACTCATCCGGCAAGACATCCTCAGGCATCATCCTTTCTTCTGCCCCTCTATCTATACTTTACGCAGGCAATCAGTTTTCGCATTTTTTATCTTGGATTTTTTTGAAATTCTTTCGTGTAGGTTTTCTGTCAGTATCGTGTAGTTTTTGGATATTTTCTACACGCCAACGTTTTCTGTGATTATCGACTACAAATTGTCTGAAATGTTGGGATAAAAAAACGTGTACGGTTGATGGACACGACTACCAGCAGCCAGATATGGCCAATCAAATGATGGTCATAGTCACCTGGGATGATACCCATAGAACTCGCCAGGTGCTATGCAGAACCATATGCAGTTCCATGTATATACATAGGCTGCATATACACACCCCCAGGCCGGCGGAGAGGGAGTGGAACGAGGGCTCACTCGGAGACGATGGTAAGCATGGAACATGCGGCCCGCCGGAGAGGAGACCCGTGGAGCGGGAACGGAGCTAGCCTGGGGAGCTGCCTAAGCGGGGGATATCATATTTTTTCAATGCCGTCCATTTCAAGTACAACTAGCAAATCTAAATTTTAGTATACAGTTATTTATTGTATAACCGTATACAATAAATAACTGTATAATGATCTACAATAATTAACTGTATACAACTAATTTATTATAGTATTCCGTATAGACACAAATAGCGATGCCACTTATCATAGCATCGCTATTTTACTTTAGTCTGCTGTTGTGATTGTCAGGTCGCCAGTAGCTTGATCAAATTCAATCTTGGTATTAAAAGGTTCACTGACCTGATTAAGTCGGGTAAAGATCCGCTTGGTGATTTCTTCGGAAGCTGGTACGGGCACCCCATGATTGAGAACACGTTGATCCTGTTCACGCAAATCAAGCGGCAGTGCCTTAAAGCTTACTTTGCCATTATTAACCAACAGCTTAATCATCAAGCCATCATTAAAGACTGGATTGGCGTTGAATCCGACCCATTCGCCATTCTCCTTTGCACGTTGGCTATGAAGAACGGATGGCAGCGAATGCTCATTATGACCATAGGCTTCGTTCATCTCAGGAGGAATAATCGATTCACCGGCCTCAAATTCCATTAAGAAGCTGCCAAGGTTGTAGAAGATCACCTTGCCCTGGTATCGCTCCACTCCTCTCAAGAAATGGGCACCATGGCCAACTACCACATCCGCTCCGGCATCAATAGCGGCATGGGCAGTCTTAACAATAAAGTCAGCGGGTTGATCCGCATACCAGTCCTCATTGATTCCTTCATGGGTGTGCAGCGAGAAGATGACAAAGTCGGAACGGTACTTGGCGTCTCTAATCTCGCGCTGAAGCTCAGCTACGTCATCCTCGTTTGGTGTAGTCACTGTTGCAGTAGTGCTTCCCTTTTTGATATGGATTGCCGTTTCATAAAGCGAGCCAAGATCAAACTCACCATCTGGATCCGGCGCCCAGCGTTCTACCGTATGTCCGGTATCACTGGCCTTGGTAAGCCCCAGCTGATCACGAATCGTCTTGAGAAAGTCAAACTGTTCTGGCGTTACTTGATAAGAGGTCTGCCACCGCAATGGATTAACCCCAGCACGCGGTGGTACCCCATTACCGCCACGGCTGGCCAGGAAAATATTGCCTCGCGTTGCCGTGGCTGCCACGATGCCAACCCGTTCATGATCGGTATCAACAAAGTTTGGCAAGTGAACCTCATCAAGACTGTTACCCAGTCCCAGGGGAGCGAGTCCACGAGCTTGTGCCGCCTCAATCGTGTGCTTGATTCCTGATACGCCAAAATCACCGGAATGGTTGTTGGCAAAGCTAACTGCGTTGAATTTCAAATCAACCAGCTCATTCAAACGATCCTCGCGTACGGCGGTAACATAGCCACGGCCTGCTGCGACCGGATCGCTTGGTGCGGGTACGGCAAACTCTGCATTGGTAAAGTTGACGTCCCCAGTAGCCAAAAATCCTGTAATGGCAGAATCAAGCCGTCTTGCCAAGTTGGTGCTGGAAAAAAGACTATCGCCGGTTAAGTTGATTTCCATTGTGATCCTCCTAGTTCTTCAGGTAATCCAGTGACTTTTGAACCTCTACCTTGGTTGGGTAGTGCTTGTGAATCCACTTTTGAATCTGCTTGTTGTGGTAAAGCTTAAGCAGCTTCTTGTAGGCAGGCTTCTTGGCATTGGCTGCCGTGGTAACAATCACGTTAACATTGGCCTTCGTGTTTTGGTTGATGTTTTCGTGGTAGATCGAATCCTTTAAAACATTCAGCTTTGCCTGCTGTGCAGTGTTGTTGTCAATCGCAACTGCCGCAATCTTGTTATCATGCAGGGCATTTGGCGCGCTGGTTGAGACAATCGTGGTAATCTTAAAGTTCTTTGGGTTCTTGACGATATCATTGGTTGTTACCAACGTGTTGGCATCGTGCTTCTTAAGAGTAATCAGACCAGCCGATTCCAACAGCTTCAAGCCACGACTTTCTGCAGCTGGATCATTTGCAATCGCAATCGTGCTGCCGGCAGGAATCTTGCTGACCTTCTTGTACTTGGTCGAGTAGATACCCATTGGCTGAATGTAGGTCGTTCCCAAGGCTACCAGCTTGTTCTTAGGGTTGGCCTTGTTGTAGGTACTAAAGAATGCGTAGGACTGGAAGGCATTGGCATCAATCTGTCCAGACGCGGTTGCCTTATTGATTGTATTTGAGTCGGTAATATCCTTGACCTTGATCGTAAGGCCGGCTTCTTTTGCCTGCTTGGACTTTGCAATATGTTCCCAAACCGCCGTATCGGTATTCTGTGAGCCAACGGTAATGGTGTTTGCTTCCCTTACTTGATTTTCATGATGGATCCACGTACCGCCACCAATCAGCAGAATCGCGGCAACGGCTAGTCCAGCAATTACTCTATTCCTTGTTTTCGTTCTCTTTCCCATAAAAATAATCCCTCCAAATTGAATCAACCAAATAAAAAAACGGGTCGCCGCCAATCATGGCCGCTGACCCGTTAAAGAGTTCAAGAACATTTCGAAGCCTTTTTAGCGTACCCCAAAATGCCCCCCGGAAACCATGATGGCTCGGTTGGTAAATTGCGTACACATGTAACAAGCATTCATCAACATTACCTTGGTCATGGTTTCAACTCCTTTCATTCAGTCACAGTTAATTTATGAGTCTTAGTGTACGAAAACTTATTACTAATTGCAATCATTTTTATGAGAAAAATGTTATTTGTTTTTCAGTAATAATTAATGATTTTGAAAAACGTCTGGATAATATAAATCATCTGTCTGGTGGTTACGGCTACACAATATAACATTACTGACATTAAGCAGATGCTATGTAGAACTACATGCATCTATACACCCCCAGGCCAGCGGAGAGGGAGTGGAACGAGGGCTCACTCGAGGCGATGGTAAGCATGGAACATGCGGCCCGCCGGAGAGGAGACCCGTGGAGCGGGAACGGAGCTGGCCTGGGAGCTGCCTAAGTGGGGATACTTTTTATAATCATTTCCGTTTCGGATATAACTATCGAATCTAAATTTTAGTATTCGTTTATTTATTGTATAACTGTGTACGATAAATAAATGAATATTAATCTACAATAAATAACTGTATACAACTAATTATCATCAATCTCAATGGAGTTCTATTTATTGTATTCATTTGTTGTATACAATAAATAATCATGTATCATTATTTATCGTATATTTGTGTCAATAAATAAAAAAGATCCAATATAGTCCGACCTAGAGGCAATCAAACCTAATGTGAGTCTTAGCTATGTTGGATCAATTTCAGTCCAAGTTTTAAAGTCGCTATTGTTTGATGATGCGTCACTTAACCAAACCCACGTGCTCAGGAACTATCTTGGGCGATTGAATCTCTAAAGCACTCTGATGTATTTGAAGGTTCAATATCAGTTTGCTGCTTGGAAAAGCTCTGGCAGATTTTTGATCAAACAGTTTCCTATCATGGACACCGTATCATTTAAAAACGACGACTCAAGCAATTTCGTCATCCAATCAAACACCATTTTGGAGATCTAACAAGGTAGGAGTATCTTAGCTGCTACCTTTTGATTTTTACAAGCCTAACGAAGCAAGTCATTTCACTCTCAATTACTCGCAACCTTGGCGGCCTTTATGGGAATGCTACAAACTCGCACCTATCTATTTCAGTATCCCCAATAATGTATACATGTATTACTGTGTACAATAATTAATCATACACAATATATAACTGTATTCGATAAATAAATGTACACAATAAATAACCATCTGCAATAAATAACTGTATACAACTAATTATTTTTCACTGGATTTAGGCAATAAAAAAGAGGGAACAAAGCCCTCTTAGCGCTGTTATTAGTTATGCTATTTCCGCTTCCAACGTTTTTCCAGGGTATCATGCCATAGAGCAAAGAGGCGCTTCTCATCTTCCGTCATGGAACGTTCTACACGCTCCAGCGCACTATCAATCAATGCTTCTTGAGAAGGGTATGCCAAAGCATTTTGCAGGGCATTCAGCTTCCACGCCGTCTCTTTCGTCACACGGATTGTCTGATACTGTTTGCGGCCAGTTCTAGGACGACCAACCCGGCGCGTTGCCTTGGGTGTTTCAATCTGTTTAGTCTCCCGGCTGCTGTCTTTTGAATTATCAACAGTCATTTTGGTGACGTCAAACGTACTCTTTGGTGCTGAGATCGGCGTTTCTTTAACTGGTTTTGGCTTCTTGCCACGATTAGGATCTTTGCGGAACGTCATTTTTGGCTTCTCATCCATTATTCGATTTCACCTTTCTTACGTAGTCTTTCCAAAATTTCATCAGTAAGGGTTAAGTATGTGTAATGTACTTTTGTATCGTGGAAGTCCGAAGGTGATAAATCTTTGTCGGCAATCCCAGTACGATCATACCGTTTCAGACGTTCCATATGATGGATGATCATGTGGAACAGCATGTTTTTGCCAAATATATTTTCGGCATCATCCAAGATCTGACTGTCCAATCCAACATTATTCTTCAACAGGACGGCCAATACGCCCAGGATGTCGAAGTTGGTCGTTGGGTATTTGTCATACGTGCGCTGCAGATATTCAAAGAAGGCTTCGGCACCGTCCAAGGAACGCTGCTGAGTTTGAAGGACGATGATAACCTCATCGCTCGCGTATACGGCTGAGTCGGTATAGATCGATAACGTAGGTGGAACGTCCACGATAACAAAATCATAATCTCCCTTGACCTTGTCCAACAGCTGTTTAAAGTAGGCAATCCGCTTTTCCTTATAGTTGTCCTCGGTAGCCGGGTATTTAATCTCCAGGAAATCCGGATATTCCGTAAAGTCGCTATATGATGGCAGCAGGTACAGATTGTCCATAATCTTAACAATGGCTTCATTAATGTTCCCATTGCTTAATGCGACCATCATCGTATTGTTTATTTTTAATTCTTTTTGTTCATTCTGAAGCCCATAGGTACGTCTCAATAACTGTGTGGCATTTGCTTGAGGATCAAGATCACATACCAGTGTCTTATATCCTTTTTTTGCCAATTCGTAGGCGGTCATAACCGAGTTGGTTGTCTTCCCAACCCCGCCTTTAAAATTGGCATACGTCATTACGATCATGTAATTCACCCCAGTTTCAAAAAAAATTTTAAAAATATTTTTGAATTAATTGTGCTACGTTAATTATATACCACAATAATTAACTGTATACAACAAATTCATTTTACTAAAAATAAGATCCAGTCATATCAAGGGGTTAGAGGTGTATACATTTATTTATCTACCACAGTTATTTATCGTACACAATAAATAACTGTATACAATTAATTCAGAAAATCAATTTCATAGCCTGCTCTGACGCTAGAAAACGATTTACAGTTTTTAATGATTGTAGTATTCTATTTTCAAATCCAACGAGGTATCTTTCCGTGGTGTTAATGTTCGAAAAGTCATCGATTGGATTGCTGGTTTGATCATCGCTTTTAAGCTTTTCAAACTTAGAAAAAAGGCTCTCACGTTCTGCAAAAACATAAGAGCCGAAATTACGTTTACTTATATTTCGTTATATTATATGATAAGTAAAACGGTTTCAAAAACCATCCAACTTAATACATTCTTACAGCATTTTGATTTAGGCAATAAAAAAAGAATCATGAGTGGCCGCTCATGATTCTGAGATTATCTGCTTAAACTTAGTGCCCCAAAGATGCTATAGTCCCAAACAAATGACTTAGAGTAACTAAGAATAAACTTCTTTTTTAATTTTCATATGTAGTCATTATAGCATCTTTATAGCCATTATCAAAGACTATCGATTCGAGAATGGAATTTTTCTCGATATTCCGAGGGGCGCTATCCGTTTACAGACAATCTCTTTCACTGCCTGACGCAAGGAAGGAGATTTTTTTTATGACTTCATTATTTCTCAAAATAGACTTTGACCTGCTCGAAAGTCCTGAGTACCAAAAGCTCGATATTGCCTCTTTGGTAATGTACTCCATCTACAGCTCACGGCTTAACGCATCGATCAACTCCGCCAAGCAGGGCAACCTTCAATTTGTCGATGAGCAGGGCCGGCCATTCATCTACTTCAGCAACGATGATATTGCCAAACTGCTGCATGCATCGCGCCACACCGTTTCAAACCTTCGCAAAAAACTGACCAAGGCTGGCTTGATCAATGTTGAGCGCAAGGGATTGAGCGAATATCATATCTACGTCAACGACTACGTACATCCTGCAAAATCTGAACACCACAAAATCCAGCAAGATGCCGTACAAACGCCGTCATATCAGCAATCTTCCCGAGGTGCAAAATATGAACGCCGCGACATGCAAAATGTGAACACAAGTGAGATTAAATATTTAAATAATAATTATATCAACTTAGATAAGATTGATTCCCCCGCGCAAACGCGAGCGAACGGAAATGAAAATCTGGAACACACATCCACGGACTTTGCACAATCAGAATCCGTCAGTCAACAGACAGCCAAACATTGCCTGGATGACTTTGGCGAAATTGATCACGTGGCTGAAGACGACTTTGAACAGGTACTGACGCAGTATCGCAGTCAGATCGGTCCATTGACCAAGCGCAACCAGAAATCGATGAATTTCCTGATGAAGAAGTATGGTGCCCGAATGCTGTGCTTTGCCATCAATGTCAGCTCGGCGCACTCGCCAATCAATCCGCCAGCCTACATATCCGCCATCTTAAAGACCGCTGATGCTCAAGGACTCCACACGCTGGAAGCCATGCGAGAAGAGCACTTTGCCACGCAAAAGTACCTGCAGGCCGGTTACGATGCTCAAAACCAGAATCGTGCCAAATTCAGAAAGCAGGTCCAGGAACTGGCTCAGCAGCGTCATGAGATTCCAAACATCCCAATCCTGCACATCTCGTATGATGACGACGTTCAAAACGACACATCGTACCCTAGTGAGCCGCAGTCAGCCAGCTATCAAGGCAGTGACTATGGCGAGCCGCAACGCAAGATTCCAAATATCCCAATCTACCGGATTTCAGACGATGATGAGGAACCCGCTGATTATCAGGCTGATCAGTATGTCGAAGCGGACACGGTAGAACCATCAAACATGGAAACTCTACCGTACAACGGCTTGACGACACCAGAACTACAGGCAGAAGCCGTTGAGCAACCGTCCGTGGAATCAGCGGTTGAGTCAACAAACATTATCGGGCAAGCTGACTCATTTGACGGTCAACGTATTGAAGCTTCAAACGATCAGAATCTGCAATTCCAGGCAGATCAGCAGTCGCAAGCATCTCAGCCAGCCAAGCATGAAAAGATCCTACCGCCGTTTTCACTCAAGGAGTTCAAGGACCAGATCTTTGGCTTTGCCCATGGTGATCCGGACGTTGGAATGGCATAGGCTGATTTCAGCAATAAACTCCATAAACAGCGGTTAGACCAATTATGGCCACGTGTTGAGTTTTGTTTACACGGCGCGTCTTTTGGGGATTAGACTAAAATTTTAATTAGAACTCCCTCAGAACCATTGTAAGCACATACATCGATTGCTAGCATTGGAACTGGAGCCGTCTTTTTGGCTCAAAATAATACTTGGGGGAGGAGTATTCCATGAAGAAGACGCTTGAAGCTGATTATGCCGAAGATAAGGTCATTGATCTGCGCCAATTGGATCATGTGCGCTTCGATGCGAGGTACGAAGCGTTTCACGTGGATTGGAGCACCACGCTGCTGCTGACGCGGTGGAATCATGACGATCAAAACGACACGATCGTTATTGACCGCCGGGGACAGGTTCTGCACGTGATGCGGCGCTACACGGATCTGATCAGCGAGCTGTCCAGAGAGTATCACGTCTACCACAACACGATGGTCGCGCTGTACAAGAGAACCAGGGCTCAGTCGGTGGGGTGCGTATCGGGCCGGCATCGCCTGGTTCCGCTGACGGGTCTGCGCAATCAATCCGCGATCTTTATCTGTGCCGACAACCTTTTGCCCCATGGCTATGACGTCAGCTCGCGCAGAGGGTGCACCGTACTGTCGTTTGACGGCTACGATCATCAGACGATTCGCGTACTGCTCAACGTCTCAATCGACACGATCAAGCGTAATCTTGACGCGGCTGCCGAAGTCAGTCATGCTCAGGTCGAGATGCTGGAAATGGTGCGAAAAAACTACGAGGGCGAGCGCTGCTGCGAGGAGCATCCGGACTTCAACCATCTGGATACGCTGCATCGAACCGAGCGCAAAGTCCGCTGTGTGGTTTTGGAAAATGCGCTGGATGCTGCATTTCGCAAGTGCTACGGTCGACCGGCTGATGAGGAGTTCAAGCAGTGTCTGCAAAAGATGCTGACCACGCCATATGATGGTGCCAACCATTCGTAAGGCTGGAACTGGAAAAGTGGTCGGACACACAGTTGATCATTCTGAAGTCGAAACAGTGCGACTGAAGACTAAGGAACGGTCTCAAAAGCATCTCGTATCAACCAGACAACTCGATAGCCCTTGAATCCTATCAACGAATCCTGACTATTCTCCCAAATAAAAAATGCTCCCAACACGTCTTGGAAGCATTTTGGAGAGATTCAAGTAGTCAAGTATTCAGGGATTTTGCGAGAGACTACGCAATGTTGGGCGCGTTGGTGATGGCCCTTGCCTTTTTGATAACGCGCTGTCTTACGTAGGAGACGGCCTGCGGGGAGGTATGCCATTGCTCGGCAATCTCTTTGTTGTTGAGACCGAGCTCAATGACGCACCGCAGATATGAGTTCTCTTTGGGGGTCAGATAAGGCCAAAGCTGGCGCCACAGCTGTTGAGCGGCGGCTCGTTCGATCGGTGCGGTGTCGCTGCCCGATTCCTCGAGCCAGTCGCAGTTCGCGGCCAAGCCATCATCCAGACAGCACTGGTACTTGTCGCGAACGATTTGGCGTTTGAAACGATCCTTGAGGTGCCAGTCGATGCGCTGGAAAGCATAATGCGCAAATGACGACTGGTCTTTTTCAGGGGAACCCGGGAAGTCGCGGTAGGCTTCCGCATACCAGCCCATTGCTTGTTGGGCGAGGTCATCGAAATCCTGGTGATGCCGATAGATTCCACGATATTTTAAAGCGCCGTAGACAACCAATAGTCGCTGCTTGTCGGCCACCAAGTAGCGATAGCCATCCGTAAGGGACCGTTCTGCTTCGGATATCACCTTCCATCTGCAAGTTTGCAAGAACCTCAATTATGATAGCGCTTTCTGTTTATGATTAGCGCGGATTGGACGGATGAGTGCCGTTTAAAGACGAATTATGCGAAATCTTTGACGGTCACAAATTACAAAGGGAAGTTGGGCACGCGAGCCGGCATCTTAGTCGACTGGAAATCGTGTTTGCGCCTGTTTGCCATGAATTCGTCCGTATCTGCCGGAAAACGCGTCAAATACTTGCAGAGAGGTAATATCATGGAAAATGACTTGAAGGGACGCATTGAACGTATTTCACTGGTTTCGCTGAATCTGGCGTGGGGCTTTATGACTGAGAAGTATGGCATGCCAGAGATGCGGCCGGAGAATCCCTATCATGAAACCGAGCAGCATCTGAAGCGCAAACGAATGGGCTGATCAGAGAGGGGACGGTTCAACGATTTGACGCGCTGTTGCAGGAGCGGACAAATGCGACGGACAAGCACAAGCAGACCGTTGAACCAGCCGAAGAACCTAAAGCGGATGACACGGTCCAGACTGAAGATAAACCGGCCGAGAATGCTCATGTACGGTAAAGAAGCAAGCAACCGAAAACAATAGATAGACCGCCAG
>OLPK01000405.1_pt1 | contig 47875 bp, 58 predicted proteins | sample 1672261 | NCBI WGS metagenome assembly OLPK01 (sample SAMEA3136665, study PRJEB25190) | human gut metagenome
GATACAGATGGAAGACGGCGGCATTGCCAATACCCGCCCCGGCGACACGCGCAGCGTATTTGCGGCGACCGGCCAGAGCGGGGTATATTGATGCCCGCTGGACCGCTGTATGGCCGTCCGGTGGGGCATGGCGCAGACCGTGCTCGTCTTTTGCCTGCTCCCGGACGAACCCGTCAGATCTCGTCAAACCAGTGTGGCTACAGGGCCGGGAACAGGATTTTACTGTTCGCGTTCAGTACACGGTCGGCGCGAACGTCTGCATCAGATTGAACACAGCACACTCCGCCACCTCATCCGCATCAGGCCACGACGCCACATACAGGTTCGTACCCGTATCAGGGAACGTGACCAACGCGACCGCATGCACCGTACCCGCGTCCGGATCGAACGCCGGCGTCACCGTCAACGACGACGCTTCCGCCATGAACGGTTCGGCAAGGAACGGGCACACGTCCTGACCCTTCATCCATGTTGTCACACCCACCGGCACCAACACCAGCTTCTCACTGCGATCCATGTCCGCGTCCGTGATGACCTGCGTGTACGACGGATAACCCAAGCCACGCATCAGCATACCCAACGCCGCCTCACACGCGACCTTCGCCGGCATCGGGTTCACCACACGCGGCCCCACCTGGCTTTCCGACACAGTGGCGGTTTCCTCGCGAACAGTGTTGTCGTTGATCATTGTTGTTTTCCTTCCACTAGGGGTTGATAGGTTGATTGGTTGGTTGGTTGAAGAATGGTGGGCGGAAAGGTGGCTAACTTCCCGCCCGATTTTGTGGGGCATGTCTTTCTCAGGGGTAAGTCTTAAACGGTCGGCGTCAACGACGACGGCAACAGGACACGTCGTACGACTTTGCGTTCCTGTCCTTCGACGTGCACGCGCTTGGTCGAGGTTTGCAAACCGAAACGTTGGATCATCGCCTTGTGCGCCGTCATGGGATCGGGGAACGGGCAATCACCGGGGATTGCATATCCGTGTTCCTTGATCTGCTGCAAGTACCAACGTTCGGTAAGCGTGTAGGCGGACGGCAGCGTTTGGGTGGATTGCATGGGGGTGGGGCCGTCGGCTGTGGCCGCACCGATGGTGGCGAGGACGTCCGTTAGTTTGCGCAGTGTTTCCTCCAGCCGTGCGTTGATGGCGATCGTCTCGCGCAACAACCGCTCGTCTTCAGTGTTCCGCAGTGAATCACCGAAGAAATGCTGTTCAAGCACCTTGGCAGCCTCCTGCTGGTACAGGACAGCCAGCCGCTTCGCGTCCTCATTTCTGATGCGGGGCGTGTCGATGGTCGCAAGCCACATCGTGAACGTCTGACGGTCAATCGCCACCATGTCATAGGTTTTGCCATCAGCGCCAGTTGTGTGTGTCATACACATAGCTGCCCATTCGGCCCTTTTGAGGCGCTGGTATTGTCCGTTGAAGTCGATTCCCATGTTCTCGCAGATCGGTTTGAGGGCGACGTATGCTTCACCATCTTCGTTCCGGTAGGCGGGGATGAACTGGTTGTGGAAGGGGATTTCGGTGAGGGTGGTGGAGGTCATGTCGGGAGCCTTTCGTTGTGTTGTAGCTCAAGTCCGCTGTTGGTCTTATTTAAGACCTAAAAGGATGATATGTGCTTATTTGAGACCAGTCAAACTCACGGCGTGTCCCCATATAAGGCCGCATAGAATGAAGCCATGGCAAAGACACCCCGAGCATGGAGCCCCCTCGACAAAACCGCATTCACAAAACTGGCGGAACTACGCGCCTCGCAAGACATTTCCCTACGTGCACTGAGCGAACAAACCGGCATCAGCAAGACACGCCTCACAGCTCTCTTCCATTTCGAAATGGGATCACCCACACTCAATGAAGTCACACGACTCTGCCGAATCTTCGGAATACGACCCTCCGAGTTCCTGCATGCGATAGAAAACGAAGACGACGCCCCAGAGAAGAGAACGAAGGAAGAGCGATAAGCCGCTTCGCCCCCAGGATTGAGCGCGTCAACCATATAGCACTGCATCATAAACTCCTTAGAAATCCGGCGTCAACGATGTTGGCACGATCACTCGTGTGGTCTGCTTGGCGGTGTAGCCGTCGCGTGGGATTCGTTTCGGTTTGGATACCAGCGCGAAGCGTTGCATCATCCTCTTATGCGCGGGCGCTGGATCGGGGAAGGGGCATTCCTTCGCGACCGCATACCCGTGGTGTTTGATTTGTGCGAGATACCAGCGTTCCGCAAGCGTGCACGTATCAGGGTCCACGGTCGTTTCCAGGGCGACATTGGCGGAGACCTTGGCCTTGGTAGGCGTCGCCGTCTGGGCTGCCGCGACCTGTGCAAGCAGACGGTTCGACGCAACCACCGCATCCAACAGACGACGATTATCATCCAGCAACCGTTGCACCAACTGAGGGTCGATGTCCGGCTGTGCATCGGGGACATAGCGGCCGGTACGCAGGATCGTTGGGAGGACTTCGTGGTTCACCCAACGCTGGAACCGTGTAACCATGGCTCGTGTCTCGGGGTCCTTGATGGCTCCGGGGCGTCGGTTGCTGAGCGCGTGCATGAGGCCGGGGAGAGTGATAACGGCCATTTCCTGCGGGCCGCCAAGGGTACCCACAATGTGGGTACCCTTTTCATCATCGTCCAGATTGCGCAGCATGTGTTCCGCATCACGATGTCCGAGCTTCTTGGCTACAGGGGAGGCGAGGAAGGTCGGACTGTCAGTGTCGGTGTCAAACGCGGTGATGGTGGTGTCCTCGAACGTGAGGGCGAGGTCAGTGGGTGTGGTGGTCATGGTTTGAAGTCCTTTTTGCGTTTCCATAATTGGAGTATCTTTTCAGATACCTGCTTGCATGGTATCTCATTAGAAACCATAGGTAAAGCGCTCGGCGTGTCTCTTATCGGATACCTGTACGTTGGGAGGTATGTCCACAACAACACAGCAGGCGCTGATAGAATCCATCACGCGCAGAAAGAACGAACTAGGAATCACCGCGAAAGACCTATACGAAAAAGCGGGAATCAGCAAGCCTGCATTCTTTCGAAAAATGAAAGGGGCTGTCGATTTCACGACTTCTGACTTGGATAGGATCGCCGCCGCGCTTGACTGCACGATCGAAGTGCTGTTGACGCCTGATGAACACTGATGCCAGTTGGACTTGTTGTCAAGCCGGCCCCTGCGCTGTCCGGGGCTTGATAACGATTTGTTATTGAGTTCGCCTTCGTTGCCCATATGGTCGGCAGGGGCCTTTGATGGATTCCGAGTATCGCGACAGCGTCCTTTCCTGTGAACCGGGATGTGCTCGTCTGTGAGGGTGTGCATGTTCGCGCTGCGGAAGTTGTATGAAATGGGGTCGGTGTTGCCGAAGGCGGGGGTCATGTCGCGGTTTTTACCATCTGCGCCAACTGTGGTCATCATGACCACGGTTGCCCATTCTTGTCGTTTCAGTCGCTTGAGCTGGGAGCTGTAGTCGATGTCCATGTTGTCGCAAAGGGGCTTGAGTGCGACGTGCACTGTTCCGTTCCCATCCTGTTGGGCGAGGATGGTCTGGTCGTGGAAGGGGATTGCGGTGAGGGTGGTGGAAGTCATGTTGAACGCCTTTCGCCGTTTTGGTATCAACTTGATACTAAAGGTATTACCTTGATACTTCGGTGTCAAATCGAGACACGCCGGTATCAAACAGAGACAACATAGAGATAATGGGAACATGGACAAAACACAATGGCTCAACAGCGCCACACACAACGCCAGCGCCGAAGGGATCAGCGAAACCGCCAAGATCCCGCGCGCCACAGTCTTCAGGCGCAAGCGGGACATGTCGTTCACCGCCGAAGAGGTCATCGCCATCGCCCGCGCCTACCATGCGAACCCACTCACCGGTCTCGTCGCATTCGGATACCTCACCGAACAGGAAGCCGGCATGCCCGTGGATGTCGAACAGTCCTCGCTGGAGGCGGCAAGCGCCAAAACCCTGCTGGAAGAACTGACGCGCCGCCTCGAATCCCGCTGATCCAGCCTGGGCACCTGTACGGCAGTGGATATGCCGACGACGGCACAACGAACACTGCTGCCGGTAAGACATGCTCCGTCTCCTTTCCTGTGTTTCCGTACAAAACGGGCGTTCTGTGGGTTGTCGCGTCCAAGATAAACCCGTCCGTCCGGTTGGCGGCGAGGACATTGCAAATATTTTTTTGCCGATGGGCGGGGGATGCTATTGAGGGCCGTAAGGGTACGCACAATGTGAGTACCCTTACCATCCGGAGTGCGGCCGGTAAGGCTTGCTGGCGGGGTGTAACAGCAAGGTGTTGCGCAATACCTGCACTATAGGGGTTGGTGGCCGGCTTGTGTCTGGCGCTGCGGATACAGGGCCCTATGCAGCCATGGTGGTTCCACTGCTGAGCAGCCGCCTCCGTAGCTCGTCCAGTCCTTTCGCGGTGATGCGCACAGTTGGCGGGAACGGGAACGTGGTGCCGTCATGGTGGGTGCCGTGTTCCGCGTGGGCTTTCATCTCCAAACGACCGTTGTCCACCTGAGACTGATACGCCTTCCATGTGCGCGTCGCCGAATCACGGAACACCCAGTTGATCTCAGCCATGAACCCATACAGGCGGTTGCGGCCGATCGTGATATTCAGATCGTTCGAGAGGATTTTCGCCGCATCGGCGACACTGTAGGAACCCTCGACCGCAGTGAACACGTCCAACGCTTCCGCCTTCGGCTCCAGCTCAGCGACCTTGGTTTCCATTTCGCGAATCCGCTGGTCACGGCGTTCGAGGGTTTTGTTTGCAATGACCAGAGCGCGGGCCATGATGTCGGCATCCGTATCATTCTCCAATACGCGGATGGCGCCGCCTTCATGGAAGTAGGCGTCTATCGCCTCGGCCACCTCTTCCTGATAGAGTTCAACCTTCTGGCGAACAAGCGGGTTCGGGATGTGGGATGGGCTGAGGGTGGCGAGCCACATCGTCAGGGTCTTGCGGTCGACGATGGTCATATTGCGAAGTTTTCCGTCTGCGCCAACTGTGGAGATAATCTCCACAGTTGCCCATCTGGGTTTCTTGAGTTTCTGGAGTTGTCCGCTGTAATCGAGGCCCAGGTTCTCGCATATTCTGCGCAGGGATACCGCCCATGTGTTCTTGTATGGGATTGTGTCGAGGATGTCTTCGTGGAAGGTGAGGTGTTGGACGGTGCTGGTAATGTCGGTGGTTGGCATTTGTGGAAATCCTTTCTGGAATGCCGTGGTGGGCGTCCCGTGACTATTGGCGTAGATGGCGGGGCGCTCCTTTTTTGAAACGATTTCGTTTCTAGAAAGAAGATTAACATAATTGAGAGTTCTGTCAAATCTAGAAACACATATCCCCCAAAAAAAGAGACAACAGTTATAATGGGCACATGAGAACACGAATCGAAGTCAGCGACTGGGAACAGCAAGTGAACAGGAACATCCTCAAACAAATAGGCCTGCACAACGAGACATCGGAAGCCTTGGCGAGGAAGATGCACCGCAGCGGCACCTACGTGCGCAACCGGCGTGAAGGGAAGAACGCATGGTCGATCGCCGACGTGGAGACGCTCGCCAAACTATGGGGGCTGCCGTTGCAGGTGTTCTTTGAAGGTTGCTGACATGGCCAGCGCATAGACGCCGGATTCATTGATGGCGGTTTTGTTGGGGTTTCCAATACCGTCGCGAATCGCGACGGTATTCCTGTCTTCGGCGTTCATGTGATCGGAGATTGCTTTGCGCGAGTTGGAGTATCCGAGTGGCGTGGCCACATCCTTGCCTATGAACCACGGTAGCCCGTTTTTGTCGATGGTGACCCGCACAGTGTATCCGTTGAAGTCGAAGCGGTGGTTTGGCGCGGTAATATCGGTGGTTGGCATTTGTGTAGATCCTTTCTGGAATGCCGTAGGCGGTTGAGTGCGTCACCACTTGGCCGCTTTTCTTGCCGATTCGTTTGAAGTAACAGATTTTATTTATGGCTATAGCTTGATAAGTCAAATCGAAAACGCGCACAACAAGCAACAACGCTAAAACGCGATATGCTGAAACATATGAGTAGGAAAATCCCGGTCAGTGCAACCGAAAAGGCGGTGAACCACTATATACGCGCCCAAATGGGGCTTCGCAACGAAACCGCCTCGTCCCTCTGCAAACAGTTGGATCGAAGCTACCCCTACGTTAGAGACCGGGTCCAAGGACGCTTACCGTGGGCGATCTCGGACATCGAAGCCCTCTCGCTGCTTTGGGGTATTCCGGTAATAGATTTCTTCTCCACGACGGTACGTCTTAATGGCTGACGATTCCCCGGGGCGGGCGCAAGGTGCCTGCCTTTTTGCAGCCAGTGTATTCTCCACGTCGATGATCAGTCATCGTTTTCTGGGTTGTTTGCCGCGTATTCCAGTTGGATGATCTCCGCTTCCTGCCCCACCGCGGCCGTGTAGCGTTCGCGTGCCTCGTCGCGTTTCTTGGACGCGGCGAGTATTCGGTGCACGAGGCGCGGATACCGGTTGGGGTGCAGGGGTTTGATGATGACTTCCGTCTGGATTTTGATGGATCGCAGGAAGCTGTCGCATGCGTCGTCCAGGGTTTGCAGTGATGGTGCGTGTATGACAAAGTACTCGCGTCCGTCCGCGTGGTGCTTGAGGTTGTCGATGATCTCGTCCACATGGTTTGTGTACATGGTCACGGCGCGTTCGTAGGCGGCGACGTCTTCCTTGAGTTGGTGGAACGGGAAGCGCATGAGGACGTATGCTTCGTACAGTTCGGGCAGTTGCTGCAGTCGCCGTATGGTCGAGCGCAGTTGTTGGGGGAGTTGGTGGCGCATGTTTAGAGCTTTTCCTTGTCCGCTTCGTGCTGTTGCGCCTCAAGGTAGAGGATGTCAAGCATGTTGGCGGTGTCGTGTTTGGCCATGAGTTCCTGTGCGCCGCGCGTGATGTCCTGCTTCAGGTCGTCGTCCATTTCGAATTCGTTGGTGGCGGGGTAATAGTGGAATCCTTGGCGGAACCGTTCGGGGGAGATGTTGCCGAGGATGGCGAACGCGTCGAGGCTGAGGCAGTCGCGTCCTTGGTAGATGGTGAGGTAGTCGTGGTCGATGAGCCATGCGTCCCGGAGTTGCTTGTCCATGATTGTGGGTCCTTTCTTGTGGGTGTGGTGTTTATTGTAGGAGGTCTGTGGGCGGTGGGGGTTGGGTTCAGGCGAGTTGTTGGTAGATGTCCTCGAACAGGGTTTCGCTGTCCTGTTCGGTGGCGATCGGCTTGTGCTGGGTCGTGTTGTTGTGGGTGGTGTGGGCGATGAGCAGGCCGTGCGTCTCGTCGAATTGGATTTTGTATTGGGTGTGTCCTTGTGCGATGGTGATGGTGTGGTCGGTGAAGTCGGCGCTCATGTCGGGGTTGACCCATTGGGGTTGTTGGTTGAGGATGCGCATTGCTGTCTGGTAGAGGCTGCGTGTGGTGTGGTCGAGGTTGGTCATGGCGTGCTCCTTGGTGTGCCCAACGCTGTGTTACGTTGTTACGTAAAACAATACGTAGGTGAATAAGTTTCTGCAAATCGGGTTACGTTACGGCGTGTCGTATTACGTAACAACGTACATTAGGTGGCATGACCACCACACGACGCAAAGCACCACCCATGGGCACAGGCTTCAGCCTCGCCGCCCACGACGCCATCCGCAACGCCATCAAACACGACCAGCGCACCACCAACGACATCGCCGCCCAATCCGGCATGAGCACCGACTACCTCTACAAACGCCTACGCAACGAACTGCCCTTCACCGTCACCGACATCGAACGCATCTGCAACACCCTCAACATCAACCCATACGAACTGCTGCAACAACCAGCATCCGACGACACGAACGTGCTCGAACAACTCAAACAACTCACCGACACCGTGGCCGACCTCAAAACCGCCATGATCGACCCCACCGCCCTCACCGCCGAACAACGCGAACAACTCGCCCGCGAACGCATCAAACACGGCGTCACCCTGGCCGCCAACCGCGACCCGCACATGCAGGACGAAATCGACCACGCGGGGGAACGCTCATAATCGGAACGGAATATGTCGCCATGGGCGACCACGGTACGCGGGGGGCGGACGTGAACAACCTGAACACCGGACGACGGTTCACCCTGGACCCGTCCATGACCTACGGGCAGATGCGGCGCGCGTTGGCGAAACAGAAGAACGCGCCCATCGTGTTCGACATGAGCAACGAGGAACTGGAAGAATCATACGGGGCGACATGTGGCGTCTATGACGAATGCTTGCAGGCCATCGCGATCAACAGCGACATGGCCTACGTGCAGAAACGGTGCACGCTCGTCCATGAACTGTTCCACTGGCTGCACGGCCACGAAGGATGCAACGGCCTGTACGACAGCAAACAGGAACGGTTGGTACGCAGGGAGACCGCCATCTTCCTCATCAACCCCGTCGAATGCGCCATCGCCGAAACCGCCTACGAGGGTGACGAGTTCAACATGAGCGCCGAACTTGACGTGACCGTGCAGGTGTTGGAGGACTACCGGCAACTGCTGCGCGACAGCAACAGCCCCATACAATCCAACATCAACCATTTGGCATGCCGCACCCTGCTATAATCGACGTCGTCAAGTCCTCAAGCCACACGGAGCAAGTGGGGCGTGAGGCAAACCGTCAACATGCAAGGAGCACGAACATGTACGAATCACTGCCATCCACCACAGAGACCATGCAGGACGCGATCGAAGCGCTGTACCGGGCCATGGGCGAACCCGAGCAGACGCCCGTCGAAGTGGGCGCGAACGGCGAGATGAGGCTCTGCGGCGACGATGATATGCTGCACCCGGTGTTTCCCCTCGCCCGCCACTACTTCGGCAAAGACGGGTATGCGGACAGCGGCTATACAGGCAATTGTTTCCGCGGCGACCATCTGACCATCCCCGCATATTCGGAGACCGGCGAAGTGTATGCGCTGGACATCTCATTCCACAAAGGAATGACCTATGAGACATGCGTGCGATTCCCGCAGGCCCCCCAGCCGGTGAAGGACGCATTGTACGAGCTGCTGGAGAAAACGGAAACACGCTGATGGAGGCCGAATGCCGCCATCCCGTTCGTCTGGCGCTCAAGATCGCGTCGGCGTTGTCCTATTGCTGTTGGCGTCCTGTTCCGCCCATTCGGCCTCGTGGGCCTGCCGGTGTGTGATCGCCAACGGGGAGGGATAGAGCGTGACGCCACTGGTGCTGGTCGTGAACCGTGCCGCGGGATACACGACCTGCACTTTCTTCAACGCGTTGCGGAACGCACGGCGGAACGCCATTTCGGTGTCGAAGTTGTCACCGAACCGTTCGCGCAGCCATTGCCATGTGACGGCCATGGGTTTGCGCAGGCGGTACATGCTGCCGATCATCCACACGTATACGTCGTAGGGGAGGACGGAGCGGCCGGAAAGCAGGTAGCTGCCGGCCCGCGTGTCGTAGGGGGCTGATTCGCCGCCCAGGCGTTCGTAGACTTCTTCAGTGAGGATGAACGCGGCGCCGCTTTTGCTGATGTTGTCCGTGTCCACGGTGCGGGACGCTTTGATCAACGGCAGGTATACGACGTCGTTGACGGTGGCGGCCACGAATCCGCCTGTGCTGCGGATGCTGATGCGGCATGAGAGCAGGAGGCGGAGCTGTTCCTGCACTTTCTTCATGGTGGCGCCGCCGCGTGGGACGCCGATCTGTTCGCAGAGGCGGCCGATGCTGGGTATGGTGATGGTGTGGGTGTCGGGGTCGACGTATTCGGTTTTGTGGTGTCCGGCTTTGCGGATCTGTTTGGCGATCCATGACATGATGAGGCGGGGGTATTTGCCGCTGGGGAATTGGCGTTTGCGGGTGAGGGGGTCGATGCCTGCTTCGAGGAGGTATTCGAGGTTGCCGTTGGTTTTGCTTACGTAGTCGGTTCCGGGTGGTGGGGGTGCGGCGGGGTAGAGGGTGGTGGTGAGGATGCTGTGGGCGTACCAGATTTCGGCTGGTTCGGGGGTGCGGGCTTCGAGGTCTTCGAGCAGGGTGGGTTGTATGCTGATTTCGGTGCTGGGGGTGTCGTCTTTGTTGGCGTGTGGCATGATCCTGTTTCCTGTGTGTGGTTGGTTTGTATTGTCTCAGCGCTTTGGGACATGAGGAAAACGAAGACGCATATCATGACATGTGGACATTTCGGCGTGTCGCGCTATGTTGCGCGGTATGCTGTAATCATCCACACAAAACACAAGGAGGAACCCACAATGAAACTGCTACGGCAAATCGGAGAAATCGTCATCCTGCTCATCGTCATCGTCGCCATCGGAGGATTCATCCTGTTCGCCATCGCAGGCGTCGGTGCGATCACAGGGATCCAATTCATCGGCAACATCCTGATGCCCACCGATGAAAACGGACGCTACCTGTGCGCAGGGCTCAACGCCTGGGACGAAGGCGTATGCGACACCAGCCAGAACACATTCGGACTCAACGGCATCAACGGCATGTTCGCAGGCGCAGGATTCCTGCTCGCCCTCGCCATCATCGCCGGAATCGTCGCCCTCGGCCTCGGCAACTACACCGGGCGGAAAACCAACGCCAAACACCCGATCCTGCTCACCATCATCGAAGCGCCGCTCATCATCGCCCCGACCGCATGGATCATCAGCACCTACCGCCACGCGTGGCCGATGATCGTGCTCAGCATCATCATCTGCCTTTTCGGCATTATCTACACATACGGCGCCAACTCCGACCCAGCCATGTCCCGCGCGCAACGGGAGGACATGCGCAACCACAACGGCATGCTGAACGGAGGCATCAGCGGTCTGGTCAATGCGGAAATGTCCCGCAGGGAACAGGTGGACCCCTGGGTCCCGTTGAGCTACGTGCAGACCATCACCAACATGCGAAACGATTAAGACTTACAGTGAACCTCTTTGTGTGCCGAACGGCGCATCCTGGGATGATCCGGGATGCGCCGTTCGTTGTATGGGGCAGGGCCTCCTACCCTCTAATCTGACATAACCTCTATTATCGGCTAAAAGTGGAAGTTCAGTTGTGCTGGTTGCTGCGGTTCACGTTCACCGCGGCGAACATGAGGGACGCGCCGATGTCGGTCGCGGACACTTCCATGGTGCGATGCTGTTGGCCGTCCTGCCCTTGGAACGCGCGTTGCGCGATGACGCCTTCGATGATGACGCGTGCGCCCTTGGACAACGATCGTGCCATGTTGGCGGCAAGCTGTCCAGAGGCCTTCACATTGAAGAACGTGGCTTCGCCATCCTTCCACTGTTGGGTTTGGCGGTCGTATCGACGCGGCGTGTTCGCGACAGTGAAATTCACGTACGGGGTGCCGTCTGGGAATGTCTGCAATTCGGGGTCCTTAGTCAGGTTGCCATGGATTGTGATCGGGATTTCATTTGTCATGATGGCTCCTTTCGTTCTAGCGGGTTGTCCGATGTGCAGTGTGGTGTTCCAAATCCATGTCGGCGTAAGAGCGGTTGGCTTCCCGCATGGTCTGGTTTGCGTCCGTTCCTTTGGTGTCCTCGATGTCGTTCTCATGCTTCTCCGTGTAGAACGAGACATCAGGGCTTAGATCGTCGTTATCGTAGGCGGCTTCGATTTCATGTGGCGTCATGTTCGGCAGGTCTTCGGGGTCGAACCATTCATTGGTTACACCCATCCATGCTTTCCGTTCAAGGTCACGATCCTGCCAAATGCGATCCCACTCGTCTTCTGTGACATAATCCCCCCACTCGTTAAGTCGGTAGCAGCCGCCGGCAGGCAGGTCATCCCAATCTTGTTTATGGTCGAACAGTTCCTCGGCGATGCTGTACATGCTCTGCGTGAACCGGTCGCCTACTGGTTGGTCGTGGGCGGAAATGGAGGGCAGTTCGTTAGGCGCGTGGTGCTTGTCTTTTTCTGCGAAGGTGCCATCAGTGTTGCGGCGGATTTTGCTTTCGTCGAATGTTTTTGTGGGCACGTTCTGCCTCTTTTCTGGTGCGTTAGGCTACGGTATGGGATATCAAGCGTCGAGGATCGCGTCGGCCACAATGCCGGCCGTCTGCCACGGTTTCGACCGGGTTGCCGGATCATCGGCGTGGACGTGCAGTGAGTGGCGCACCTTGTTGGCTGTGCGTCGTGCTTGGCCCTTGTCGCCGTGCCGGTAGTCTGCGAATGCGCCGAGGGAGGTGGCGAGCCATCCCGCTCCTTGCGTGTCGTCTGCGTTGTTGGCGATGATGTTGAGCGCGGTGGATAGGCGTTCCGCGTTTTCATGGTCGTAGGTGGTGTCGGAATCCAGTTGTTCCTTCAGGGACTGTTTGAGGCTGTGTGCGTCGCTGTGGCCGCTCATTTGGCCGGTGATCATGTGTACCGTGTTGTCGGGGTCGTGGTTCAACCCCAAGGCGACAGTGGACATGGAGTCCATGTCGGCGGTCGGGTTTGGTGAATCCAGAATGCGGAGGGTGGAGCGTTGCACGTCCGCGGTGAGGGTGCCGTCATTGCCTGTGTAGGTAGATTCACGCATGCAGATGACATCGTTCAGATCCCGGCCCGCGTATTGCGCGTTGCGTTCGTTCTGCCGGTACATGTCTGCGGAGAGGCGGTCCTGTTTGCTGAGCATGGTGTCGGATTCCCGCAGGTGGTGTGTGCCGCCGTCTTCGTAGATGTATTCCTCGTACGCCTGTTCGCTGTTGTTGATTGCGGCGATCTGCTTGGGTGACAGGTTCTCCATGTTCAGGCCGGGATGCCGGCAGGACAGTTCGTATGCGGCACGCGCGTACGCGGGTTGGTCGCCCCACGCCTGTTCCCATTCGGTTTCGCTGACGAAGCCGTCCGGTGTGGCGTGCACGTGTTCGCCCGGTTCGAAGTCCATGGATTCGTGTGACTGTTCGGCCAGTCGTTCGCCGGTCTGCCGGATGGTATCGGCCATGCTGGCGCCGATGGGTTCGTCCAGATCGTAATCGTCCTCCTCATACTTCTCCGTGTAGTACGCGTATGTCTCATGGCCGTATGTGTCGATGTAGATGTCCCCCTCGTCGTAGGCGGCTTCGATTTCGGCTGGTGTCATGCGGGCGACGTCGGCGGTGCTGTATCTGCCGTTGTCAGCCAACATCCACGCCTTCTCCTCAAGTGGGTGACCGTCCCACACCTCATCCCAATCGTCTTCGGTCACGTAGTCGCCGAAATCGTTGATCCGGTAGCAGCCTCCGATGGGCAGGTCGTCCCAGTCCTGTTTGCGTTCGAACAGTTCGCCGGCGATGCTGTTCGCGTTGTCGATGAACTCCTCCCCGACCGGCGTGTTGTCGTTGTCGGCTGCGGGTAGGTCGGTGGGCGCGTGGTGCTTGTCCTTGTCCGCGAAGGTTCCGTCATTGTTGCGGCGTACTTTGCTTTCGTCGAATGATTTGCCCATGCTCGTCTTCCTGTTTGTGCGGCTAATAACAGTATAGTGCACTCAAGATTCTAGCAAACATTCCTCGCCACCATGCGGCATGAGCCTGATGTGGTGACGTGCCGCGTCGGGGTGGCGTGATACCCCGAACTTGCGTGTCATAAAAATATGACATATGATGGTGGTGTCACGAAGGAAGCCACCAAGGCAAGCCTTCACCCACACAAGGGAGCAGTTATCATGACCACCACACCCACCACCCGCCACTGGTACGCAGTCGAATGGGCCTACGGCATCGGCACCTATTGGCAGAACGACCCGCTCCCCTACGGCGCGGTCCGTATCTTCGACGCCGAACAGGCACGCGACCAATGGGTCAACGACGACCCCGACCTGCGCCGCTCCGCAACAGACTCCTCCACCGCCACACGCATGATGCGCGCCGCCATCCAAGGACTCCCCTTCGACCACGACGACCCCACCACAACAGAACAACTGATTGCCCTGTACCGCCACGGCGACCCGTACTGCATGCCACAGGAATACCCCAGCATGGCGGAGATGGACGCATGAGCAGACTGCCCGACCTCACCGGCCAACGCTTCGGCCATCTGACCGCGGTCGAACAGGTCCGCATCAAACGCGGCATCGCCTACATCTGTGATTGCGACTGCGGCAGACGGTGCCGCAAAATGGGCTACGACCTCGCGTCCGGCAAAGCCACACAGTGCACCGCCATGAACCACGACTGGATCGGACAACGGTTCGGACGGCTCACCGCCCTGCATGTGGACCCCGACCACAAGATCGGCAACACGGCACTCATCGTCTGCCGCTGCGACTGCGGCAACATGGTCAGCGTGCAATTGGGTGCGCTCACCCATGGCAAGCAACGCTCATGCGGCTGCCTGCACAGCGAGGCCGCCGCCAAACAGATAGCCACCCACATCAAGGAGGCGAACAAACACCGGTACGTGGACGGGACAAGCCTGTCGAACCTGAGCCGCAAACCCACCAACAAGTCCACAACCGGCATACGCGGCGTCTACCGGCGACGCGACCGACACGATTACATCGCCTTCATTTGTTTTAAGGGACACACGTATTATCTGGGCACATGGGCGTCGCTTGTGGACGCGGCCGCCGCACGCCGCATCGCCGAACGCACCCTGTTCGACCCGATGCGCGAAAAGCACGGACTGCCGCCATTGTCCAACAAGGAAGCGCGCAGCATCCTCGACGCGGCCATCGACAGATTACGCAAAGCCAACAAGCACAAGGAGGACGATCATGACGCCGATTGAGTTCCGCACCCGCCGCAAAGCACTCTGCCTCAACCAAGAGGAAATAGGACGATGCATCGCCTTGGTGTCCCCCATGGCGGACGGGACGGATCGTCCTGCAATCAGACAAGCCACCATCGCCCGGTGGGAACGCGAACGCGGACTGCCGGAATGGGCGGACATGGAGATGCTGTCCATCTTCCGCAAACTCGACATCACGCTGCAACTCATGCAGGACGACGCCGCTAGGATCGGCACGATCGCCATCGCCATGTACTCCCCCATGTCCGTCGCGCCGATCCCCGCCTACGCGGACGATGAAACGCTCTGGCGGGAGCAGCCCCAATGGGCAGGGTGGCCCGCCGCCCTGTGGAACCTCGCCGCGTTGCGCGCCGCCGACACACTCGCCGACCAAAAGCATCGCGACATACAGCTTACGGAAAGCGAATAGAAGAAGAACAGCCCATGCAACGAGCCGTCGCCCAGGCCGTTCTCTTATGCCAAGACCATTTCGTCGGCGCCAACAAAATGGTTGGCCCACTGGTGTCGCCGGTTTCAGTCGCCGATGGCGACTACGCCGGATTCGTCGGCATCTGTCTTCAGCTCGTCGAATCGGGCGAAGTTGAAGGCGATGCCGCCGTTCGTCTTGGTGTTGATGGCGTCGTTCGCGCACAGGGTCAAGTCGAGGTCGTCGTAGTCGAAGCCGGCGATGCGGATGCGGCGCAGGTCGGCGTCGATGTCCGCGACGAACATGAGGCGGCGGGCCGCGTCTGCTGGCAGGTCGGTCGCGAAGTAGCGGTCGAAGGCGGCGCGTTTCGTCGGGGCGGCGCTGATGACGTCGCTTTCGCGGGTCTCCTCGCCGATGATGCGGGATGTGACGACCGCGGCGATCTCCTTGCCGTCGGGTGCGGTGGCGGTGAGCTTGTCGTCGGCGGTGAAGTCGATGTCGGTGTAGCCGCGGGCTGCGAGCAGCATGCGGACGGCGGACTTTGCGATTTCGCGGTTGAGGCGGGCCATGATGGGCTCCTTTCGCTGGGGGTCGTCGGGGTGGCGACCTTGTTGACCTCCATTCTACAAGAGTTTTTCTATATGTCAAAAACTCTAAGGTGGGCGTGTCGCCAAACCGACCAACTCACCGCACGGCCAACGGACGTGTGTCATCATCTGCACACGGCCGCCTGCCTACGCCACCCCCAGGATCCTCCGGCCCATCCAGCTCCTCGTGTGCCCAGAAAAGGGCGTCGCGCCCACCTTAGTGGGCGATGGCGCTCACTCGTTGCGGGGTGACGCCCACGATGGCAGCAATATCTCGTACGGTCAAGCCTTGCGATTTCAGCGTTCGCACCGTCTGGCCGGAAAGCTGTGATGCACGCTGCTGTGCTTGATTCGCCTCATGCTTTGCGTCCAGCATCTCTTGTACAAGCCGCGTGTCTTCTTCGCCGAGAATTGGCTCCACGCTGATGTTCTCGACTTCCATGCCGAGCATAGCGGCAGCGTCCTGCACCATGTCGGGAATCTGGTCGAGTCTTTTTGCTTGGGTGAACAGTCCCGGTATTTCGGGTACTTCGACGGCCCACCATCCGTTGCAGCGCTGCGCTTGTGCGGTGACGTTCATCATTGCAGTCCCTTCCTGAAGTACTTGATAATGCTGTTTGCGGTAATCTCGTTGATTTCGTTGTGTCGTGGAACGGTCGAACGTAGGTGGCCGATGGCTACTTTTGTATGGTTTCCGCCTTCTTCCCACTGTGGTGCCATTCCGTGTTCCTTGGCTATCTTTGTGAGTTCTTGCTCAAGCTTCTTTCGTTTCATGAGTATAGTATATACCTATTGTCGATTCAAGTCAATATACATTTACTTTAAGGCGTCAGGAAACTTGACGGTGCGGCATAATCGGCATTCAGTCCGCATTGTGCGCCGTGAACCCGCAGCGCACAGCCACTCTTAATCCACTACAAGCTGTTATCCATACCGCTCTCTGCGTCGATGCGGTACGGCGTGACCCGGTATTCGACGAGAGCGCCGACGGCCATCGCATAGTCGGTAAGGTACGGCATGAGATCCTGTTCCCCGTTCTCGACGCCGATCACGGTTCGCACCAGAACATTCATGCGGTCGGCGAGTTCCATTTGGCTAATGCCGTGCCGTTCGCGAATTTCCACAAGGATTCTGAGAAGTCGATGGTTCTCGCTTTGGGCATCGAACGCAAGCTGCCGGTAGGTGAGCCGCTGTTCAGGCCGGTGTCGGCATTCCTCGCAAACGCTGTCGAAGCAGAAGTCGCATTCCGCGCATAACGGTTTCCCGCAGCGCATGCACCGCCAGACCTTGTTGTGACAGCGTTCACATTCGCAGGTGTGGGCGGATGCGCCACAGTTTTCGCACTCGTATTTAATGACGTCCATCGGGATGTTTTCTTTCATCGTCTTTGTGGTTGTTGGTCGAGTTGATTGTTCTCCCATGCGGTTTTGGCTTCCTGCTGTGTGGGGAACGCATGTTTGAGCCGGGTCTTGCAAGATGGGCAGCCGACGCGCCACCAACAATCCCAACTGGTTTTGCGATGCGTGGCCGGGTTGACGGCTTTGCGGTATTCGCCTTTTCGACCGCAGTTGGGGCACATGAGTTCCGTGTCCACACCGTCGAACACCATGCGGTCGAGGTCACGGATCATGAACTGCCGGTCCACCATTTCCGGCTTGAACCCTAATGCCTTGAGATTGTCCGCGGATAGCCCTTGTTTGATGAGTTCATGGAACACGTACTGTTGACCGAGCGGGGTGAGCCGCACGTATCCTTCCACCGGCACCCATGACAATCCTTTTTTGAAGTATTCGACGGCGGTGTACTCGTCCGGCATGGGTTGCAATGTCCGCATCGGGCATTTCCAGTTCGAGCATGTGGCGCGCATGAAGAAATCGACCGGCCTGTCCTTGACGTCCTCTCGGGGTTGAAACCCCGAGATTCCAATCCGGTTTAAGGCCGGGTTGAGGTTCCGCGTGCCACGATCGCGCTTTCGCCGTGTTGCACGGTTCGGGCGTCTTGTGTCGTTATGGCACGCTCGGCTTCGTCCAAGCCGAGAACATGGTCAACACCCCGGTTGAGGATGTTGATGGCGGCGTTCACGTCGGCGTTCATGCGTGTGTGGCATTGTTGGCACTGGAACACCGCTTGGCTCTCACGGTTTTCCTTCGCGCAATGCCCGCACTTGCTGCATGTTCGGGATGTGTACGCCGGGTTGACGAGGATCAGCCGACTATGGGCGGCGGCCTGCGTCTTGTATTCGAGTTTGCTTGCGATGCCGCCGAGCGCGGCCGCGCGTAGACTGTGGTTCAGTCCGCGTTTCGCCGCTTGACCGTTCGGCAGGAACCGTCCGGCATGATTCGGGTCGGGTTTGATGTTCGCGCGTCGGGTCATGCCTTGCAGGTTGAGGTTTTCGATGGCGATGAGGTCGTACGCCCGTACGAGCGCGGTCGTGGTCTTGTGCTGCCAGTCGTCGATGATGCGATGCGCTTTCGCATACAAGCCGGCGATTTGCGCTTGCGTGCGCCGGTATGCGCGGCTCGCATGCCGTCTGTATTCGTTCACGGGTTCGCCGGAGAGTTTCACTCTGCGCGCCTGCGCCTTCTGACGGCGGCGAATCTCCCGGTCGATTCGGGCCAAACGGGCTTTCGGCAGGTCGATGAACCCACCGTCGGACGTGGCGAGCGTGTGCGCCACACCACGGTCGAGCCCGACCATGCGGTTCGTGCGTTCCCGTGCGATCGGCAATGGTTCGTTGATGAAGACGACGGTTTTCCTCGTCCAGTTCACGCCGATGCTCGTGTAGTCGCGGATCGGTTGGCTGACGCGCACACGGATGTGGATACGGTACCGGCAAGGTTGCCCTGCGAGGTTGACCGGCTTGGGGTTCTGCCCGGTGATGATGATTTCCCCGTGGTGCTTGTTGAACTGGCGCCAGTTCGCGTTCATGCCCCTGTTGTGCCAGCATACGAAATACAGATCGTCACGGCGGCTTTTGAACCGTGGCATCATGCCCGGGTTCCGGTGTTGCTTGCGCAGGGTCTTCCTGCGTTTGTTCGCGCTCCACCAGTCGGTGTTCTCGATACGGTTCGGGGATTGCAGGATCATCGCGGGAATCGCGGCGAGCCATGAGCATTCTGCTCTCGCTTGCTTGTCGGCGCGCATGTCCGGCTCGTCACCCAACGGGATAAGCGCCTGTCTGGTCTTGTCCCATTTTTGCCGGCGGGAACGCAGTTGGTTGTACCGGCAGCGCCACCCGTCGCACAGCCAGCGCATCACGATATCAGGGTTGGAGGAATACAACGGTACTTGTTGCCCGTCTTTGGTCGTGTTTGTGCCGAGGTATGGGATGGCGCCCCGTACCTGCACTCGTTCGATCACGACCTTTTGAGACATGCGATACATTATATCACTACGCGCGTAATATTGTTAAAGAAGGCGCGGAGGCACATGGCGTTTCCTCTCGGGGTTAAAACCCCGAGCTTCCATGCCAAAACAATGGTGATGGATGAGGTTCGTTGCCGATGATTGGCGTGAGTTCCCTGCCGGTGGCGTTGTATACAAGGCGCCAATGTTCGGTTGTGCAACATTCCGGCAATGGGGCAAACCTGCCGATATGGCAGTCTTTGCGGAATTGGTCCCAGTAGAACCGTTGCGTGACGGTGATGCTGTGCCCCGGCAGCAGGGTCGTTTGCAGCAGGTCCGGCAGGCCTTCCGGGACCGTGGCGCCGCAGACGTGCAAGGTGAACCCGTCGTCCTTGAACGCGGTGCTGACTGGCATGGCGTGCAGTGAATCGTTATGGATGCGGTAGCGCAGTTCCATCATGCCGCCACACCACCCTTCCAAGCGGATATGGTCGATCCGCGTCTTATCGGTCTGGAGGGGTGGGAACTCCAACGGCAGGCCGAGTTTTTTGAATTGGCGGTGGTTGAGCAGCGTGCATATGACGAATACGGCGACGACCGTTGCCATGACAAGCCAACAGCCTATGATGAATGCCTTATCCATGGCAATCTCCTTACCGCACCAATGCCAGTAGGATGACCGTCCATAGTATCCACCATGTGAGGCCGGTCAACGTGTATGCGTGCCCGCTCAACGTGTCCTTGCCGTGTCGGAGGCGCCACTGGTCAATAAGAATGCTGGAAGGCAGGGCACACGCCAGTCCAAGACCGGATGCGAACCAAGCGCACACCACGAGTGTCAACACATGCCCCATTACAGTGAGTTCCTGAGGTGTCACGCCGTCTCCTTGACTGATGTTGTCGTGTGCGCTTCACACCCTGTGCCGCAGCATTCGGAGCACATGGGAGTGCCGCATTCGTCGCACTTGTCTGCGCACCAGCCGCACAGGGTGCTGCCGCATTTGGCGCATTCGGGCAGGTCGCCGCTCTCCTTGCATGTGGGGCATAGGCGCGCCCCGCAATGGTCGCAGATGGTGATGCATTCGTCGCAGCAGGCGGTGTCGCAGGTTTCGCAGGCGCGTGTCGCGACGCAATGGTTGCACATGGGTGCATCGCAGTTGTCGCACATGCCCGCACGTTCGGGCCATGGGATTTCCTCCCCGCAGGTGCAGTAGACGGCGGGGGCGTATGTGCAGGTGACTGGTTCGTGAAGACCGTAATACATGGTGTGCTCCTCTTTTGGTGGACGCGAACGCCCTTTTTGTGTGGCTGATAACAGTATAGGGCTCTAAGGGGTTCGACACGCCCGAACCACAAAAGCAGCCACCATGTCGTTGCCTCAGTGGAACTCGGGATGCGGCACATGCGGCAGCCACGGCACTGTGTCACTCAACCATGGGCACGCCCACCTCCACGAGGCGAACACAACCGCCGCGCACAAAAGCAGCAGCGTGAATATGCGCAACGCGCCACTCACCCATTTGTTGCCGCCCGCACCCGCCTGCAACCGCCATACCCAGACCAGCGGGTTCCATGAGCCATCCTTCCACCGCGCTGCGGCACGCCTGCGGTTCACCAGCCACATGATCCCATCGGCGATCAGCCACATGGCGGCGAAACATGCCGCGAGCACACCCGACAACGGCATGCCCACCTGTTCGCTCACCCTGTCAAGGCCACGGTTCACCCGTTCGGACATGGTCACATGCTTCTGCGCAAGGGACGCGGGCACGCCATCTGTTTTCGGGGCCCATCCAATGAACACGCCATGCCAGACGAACCGTTGCCCCGTATCCTCGGCCACATACTGCGGCCAGCATGTCGTCAACGTGATGCCACGGTCCGAACCGGCCGCATCCGCGTCAAGCACGCTCGTATCCTGCGCGGTGGTGATCAGATGATTCGTCAGCTTGTACACATACCAGTTGGCCGCGCTTTCGACGATGACCTCACTGCCCGCCGGCAGATCGTAGAACGCGCCGAAATCGCCGGGCGTGTCATGCCCCGCGTAGGCGCTGTTGCCAACCTGTCCGGGCATGGCTGTCTGTGGATAGTGGCCTGCGCCGAGCGATGCGAGGATTCGGTCGCTGACTCCCTGCTGGATGGCCCTTTTCCATGTTTTGCCCAGATGCGGCACATGGATGTATGCGAACAGTTCCCCTTCGGCGGGTGTGGCCTCCACGGGCGGTTCGTCATGGCGCAATGTGGCGGTCTTGTCCCAATCGGCGGTTTCGATGCGCGTGGTGGTCGCCGTCTCCAGATCACGGGTGACGGTGCCCACGTCCATGCCGACACCCCAATACGCCCATGCGAAGAACACACCGGCGAACAGGCCGAGCAGGACGGCGGCTCCGGAAGTGAATTGCAGCAGCTTGAACCATATGCGCCGTGAGGGCTTGGTTTTCGCGTGCCTAGGCATCGGCCGCCTCCGTCAATGCCAACGGGGCGCCCATTCCCTCATGTTCGTCGCTGAGCCACTGGTCGAACAGGGTTTCGGCGTCCGTCCGCGTGTAGGTGCCGGAAGCCCCCTGGATGAACAATGCGCGGATCATGCTCGTGCGGTTTCTGCGGGCATGGCGCGGCAGGCGCGGATTGCGCGGCGCCGGGGTGAACTCCCCTACCCCGTGGCTGTTGACGGTGTACGTGTACACCCATTGTTCGCTCCACGCCGTCAGGTCGGGCCGGTCGCAGCGTACGTCGAGCAGCGCGTCCCAGTTGCCGCCGCCCAATTGGATGATGCTGCCGTCGTCGTGGTTGTGCCGCATCGCTTGGGCGAGCAGGTCGCGTGCGGTTGTGTGCCAATCCGGTTCGTTGGGGTCCACGACGGTGATGCCAAGTTTGCCTAACGCCTGTGCGTCCGTGTCCCAGCCGATTGATTCGCTGACGTCGTGTGTGCCATCGGGGTAGTCGACCCGCACGGTGCGGATGTTGCTGCGGCCCACGGGTCTGGTGGTGACCGTGATGGTGCTGGTCCGGTGCTGGCTGCCCATCGGTGGGGATACATGGTAGGTCGCGACCTTCAGGGGTGATCCGTCTGCTGTTGTGTCGTCGATGGTGTCGATGAGTCGCGCCTCTCGTTGTTTGCGGCCGCTCTCCTCGTTGAGGTAGCCGAAGCGTGCCAGGAATCGGCCGATGGTCAGGTCGGTGCCGACGAACATGGGGTTGTGCTCGTGTTTGCCGGCACGTGTGCAGGGCCATGCACGGAATTTGATTTTGCTGCCGTCGTAGGCGGCGGAGACGAACATGTATTGTCCGGCTTTGATGCGGTAGATGCGTCCGTGAAGTTTCTTGTCGCCTTTTTTGGTTTCGCTGGTGCCCCAGTCGGCTTCCAGCGTGAGTTTGATCGGCGTGTCCGGCATTGTGTGCTCTTTCCTGTGGGGCGGTTGCCTGATTCGTATATTGCCTCACTTGAAGGCAATACTGTTATCATACACACGAAAACATGCGTCGTGTCACATCGTTGGTCTGCATGGGTTGGTGGTTTTCCTTAGTAGCGTGGGTGTGTCGCGCATAGAGCCTCTGATGATATACTGTTTTCAGCCACACAAAAAGGAATGAGCATGAAAGGACGTATCCATCCATGCAGTATGATGCACCGATCGAGGAACTGTACGCGGAACCCATGTACCGGATGCGGGAGGAAGGTGGATTCGCGGCCCTGCCCAACGGTATCAACGTGAAGACCGCCAACTATGTCGCCCAGACAATGCGGCAGGTCACCGCCGACGAGGATGGTGACTTCACCGACCGCAACGGGCACCGCATCAGCGTACCCAAAGGCGAGCATGACAAGCCCCTCATCCATGAAGGCTACGCGCATCTCATCTGGGATTTCATGCACGGCAACGTGCTGTTGGGCCGCAGCGTGCAAGGCAGGGACATCCTGTATGTGCGCGACATGGACAAGGGCGACATGCGCGGCCGGTTCGAAGGCGACCGGTACATCCCGTTCCAGCCGTCCACATGGCATGCGCTCAACATCACCATGGACTATCACATCCCCAAATCACAGGCGCAGATGCAGGCCGCATGGGACATGCAGATGATGTTCGAATGCCGGCGCCTGCGGTTGCGCGTCATCCATGGGATCCGCTTCCGCAACGCCGTGTTCATGCGAGACAACTTCGACCCCGACCATTTCGACAAGCCGATCAGCCGCATCGTCAAACGCGGCCCCGAATACGACAAGTTCAACTGGCCGTATGAACTGACCTTGGACTACGACTACTCCCCCGAGGTCAGCATGCAGGCACGCAAATTCCTCGAATTCGTCACCGAACCCGACGGGCGCACCCTGATGGACGGCACCCCCGGCGACGCCAGCCATTCCGCCGACAACCTCACCCGCTATTTCGCCACCCCCCTCTTGGAGGAATACAAGCACCTGACCTATGTGCTGTACGGCGGCGGCGGCAACGGCAAAGGCATCCTCATGCAGTCGTTCACCATGACCCCAGGATTGGAGAACGGCATGTGCGCGAGCATCGACAGCATGAAACTGCTGGGCGGCAAACAAGGCGCCGGCGGGTTCTCCACCGATCAGGAAGCGTTGAAGCTCAAAACCGCACTATGGGCGTACGACGAGGAAGCTGCCGACATCACCTTGCAGCAGATGACGAACCTCAAACGCATCTCCACCGGCGACATGCTCACCGCACGCCGCATCCAAGAGAACGCGGTGGACATATGGCCCAAGGCCGTGTTCGCGATATGCACGAACAACCCCGTCATCACGACCATGACACCCGCAAGCCGGCGCCGTTTCGTGTTCGTGCGCATGCGCGACGGCCGCTCCCCCCGCGAGTTCGACGAGCTCCGGCGCTTCCGCGCGAAATACGGTGCGGCCGGGTTCATCATGGCCAGCTGCGACCTGTGGCTCAAAGACAACGAACGACCCGAGGACAGCAAGGACTTCTGGGATGATGTGACCATCGGCAGCGCCGACGACCTCAATCAGGCCGAGGAATGGATGGCCGACCAGATCGTACGCTTCGGCTACGCGCCACCCAACAACCCGTACCGGCAGGACATGGCCGACCACAAGAACTCGTTGGCGAAACTTGGCTTGGTGTCCAAGACGAAACGCATCACCGTGGAAGGCAGCGACAAGAAGCAGGTGAAACGCGTCCTGATCGTCGGTGATGAGACCCGCTTCGCACCCTACCGTGCCGCCATCGAAAAACAGTGGCGCGAAGGAGGCGTGGAACGGTTCGTCGAACCCGACAAGCCGGTACGCGAGGACACGGCCCCAGCGGACGAACTGCCGGACGTGCTGCCGAACCTGCGTGAGCAGATGGGCATGGACGACGAGGAGGTTTTTGTAGCTAGCTGATACATGTTTATTAGTGCTCATTCATATGTGAATGTGGTATCATGTTTTGGTATGGATTCCATGCGCACATACACGTTAGGCGAGTTTGCCCGGCTCACGGGGAAAGCCACCAGTACCCTGCAACGCTGGGACCGGACGGGCGTGCTCACCGCGCATCGAACCATGACGAACCGACGCTACTACACGCACGACCAATACCTGTCCGTCATGGGATTGCCTCCCCAACCGGCGACAGCGCCGGACAAACGTATCGTGATCTACGCGCGCGTGTCCTCGCGCAACCAACGCGACGACCTCGCCAATCAGGAACGGTTCCTGCGTCAGTGGGCGAACGCGCGAGGCCTGATCGTGGACGAAGTGCTCACAGACATCGGTTCGGGCATGAACTTCAAACGCAAGAACTTCAACCGCATCATGTACGCCGACGACATCGCACAGGTCATCATCGCCCACAAAGACCGGCTCACCCGGTTCGGCTACGACTGGTTCGACGACTATCTGCGCCGTCGCGGCGTGACCATCACCGTCGTCAATAACGAACAATTGTCCCCGCAGGAGGAACTGGTACAGGATCTGGTGAGCATCATCCACGTGTTCTCCAGTCGTATCCACGGTCTGCGACGTTACGCGAAGGAGGTGAGGGAGGATGAGAGCCTACCGCACAGAACTCGCCCCGACCAGAGCGCAAACTAGGCTCATACGCCAGTACTGCGGCGTGGCCCGGTTCGCATACAACTGGTATCTCGACTGCGCGCAGGCGTACTACCGGGAGACTGGCGCGTTCCTGACCGGGTACTCGTTCTCCAAGGTGGTCAACAACTCCGCCCGCCCCGACTGGTTCACCGCCGCGCCCAGCAAAGCCGTCAAACACGCCATCATGTGCGCAGAACAGGCGTTCCGAAGGTTCTTTGCCCATAAAGGCGGGTTTCCTCAATACAAACGCAAAGGCATGAACCATGACTCGTATTACGTGATCGGCTCCATCCATGTGCAACGCCACCGCATCCGGCTGCCGAAACTCGGATGGGTGCGGCTCAAGGAAAAAGGATACATCCCATGTAAGGGCATACCCAAGAGCGCCACCGTGAGCATCGTGAATGGACGCTGCTATGTGAGCGTGCTCTACGACAGCGAGGACGCGGCGCCCGGACCGGCGACCGGGGAGCCGTTGGGCATGGACGTGGGATTGAAGGAACTCGCCGTGCTCTCCGACGGCACCACATTCGGCAACATCAACAAGACCCGGCGCGTACGAAAACTGGAACAACGCAAACGCCGCGTCGAACGAAGCATCGCACGCAGACGACGCGCAAACCAAGGAAAGGACGGCGAACATGGCTGGCATAACTACCGCAAGGCCATAGAACGAAAACGCCGTATCGAGCAACGGTTGACGAACATCAGAGCCGAACACATGCGGCAGGTGTGCAACGAGATAGCGAGGCGACAGCCAAGCTCGCTGACCATCGAACACCTGAACGTGAAAGGCATGATGAAGAACCGGCATCTCGCGCCCGCATTGCAAAAACAGGGATTGGCGACCTTCCTCGAACTGATCGGACACACCTGCCGCAAACACGGTATCGCATTGCGACAAGTATCCCGATGGTATCCCTCCAGCCAACTCTGTCACGACTGCGGATACAGGAACACACACCTGACATTGCGCATGCGCGCATGGAATTGCCCCGAATGCGGCGCACGCCACGACCGGGACGTCAACGCCGCATTGAACCTGCGCGACGCAACCGAATGCCACACAATCGAATAACAGACAACACTACCGGTGGTTAGCCGGGAAGTAACGCCTATGGACTGTCACACAAACGCCAGTAGGAAACAGGTGAAACAAACTGCACCCGACAGCGGACAGGCTGAAATAGGAAATCCACCAAGAAAGGATTCATGCGATACACACAGGTAACACACCTGAACACATCACATGTAACAGGATTTCTGATGCTTGATGCACGAATGCAGGCGGCGTACCTGTCCTCGTTCCAATACGACGACATCGACAACACGGCATTGCCCGGTGAGGTTGATTGCACGCCGCGCGTGGGAGACGAGGGCGCCTTGTTCCTCGACTATCCGGGCGGTTCAGGCGGCGCGGAAGAACTGATGTTCCGCGTTACGGCCTTGGAATCCGGACTGCCGGTCATCGAACTACGCGCATCCGCCGACGATGACTGTGGCGACGAGGTGGGACCATGCTTCTTCGACGAGATCAGCCTCAGGAACGGCATGGTCCTCATACTGCAATCCCGCGCACCCGCAGCCCACTCCCCCGGATACCCGTACGGCATGACGGAAGACGACCCCAAACTGTTCGACCTTGACACAGAGGCTGGCCGGCATGGAACACGGGCGGCCCAATGGGACACGGCCACACGGCGCATGGTCATGGACCACATCCGCAACGAACTCGACACCCAACAGGCCATGATCGACGACCGGCAACGCATGGGCGTCACCGACAACGCCATGCAGGTCGGCGCGATCACCATGCTGGAACGACTCAACGCATGGTGTGCCCAACAGCACGACACGACGAACCCTTACCTACTTCTGGGGCGGGAAGGCTTGGGGTTTTAACCCCGAGATGAACCGCCACAATCACCATACGTTCACTATTAATAGTAATCAAAATCATGGTATACTGGTTCACATGAGTCAACAAACGGTCATCGAACGAGTAGACGTGCAGGGAGCAGCCGTCTACATAGGCGACCGTGACGACGGTACGAGCGAGTACTCCACCAATGGTGAGCGCATCATGGGGTGGCTGTGCGATGGTTGGCGGTACAGGTTCAACGCGCTTCGCTCACGCCGCTACATCATCAACAGTGACCGCACCCACCACCCATTGAGCACCAATCCCGACGAGCGGAGCGTGAAGACCATGCGCGTCGAATGCTCATGGATCGCTGCAATGCCCGCAATGGTCATCCAGTCGCCGGAACGCGTCGAGAACACGCAATGGTTCTCCGCGATCGCACGACGCAAGACCAACCTCGCACACCATCGTCGTATGGGAAGACTCCCATCGTTCATCAGCCGCAAACACAATGACCAGACGTTCGCATGCTGGCATAACAAAGGTGCGAACGCGAACTATCATCAAGTCAACCGCAATCACGGCATCGTGGAAGTCAAAGGGCAGAATCCCAAAGAACATCGCGAGCATGGCACACGGTTCACCATTCGAATCCACATTCGTGTCAGTCAGCCAATCCGAGACTACACGGCGATACGAGTCAATTGGACGCGGCGAACCTTGTCGTTCACCAACACTCCACTTCCCCTCCAGCATGAGCCGACCGGGCGGAAGCTGGGCATTGACGTGGGCGTGGCGCACGCAGCCACCCAATCGGATGGCATCATGCTTGATCTGCCGAAACACAAGCTTGATCGCATCGATCGTGAGATACGCCGCCGTCAGAAAGCCATGAACCGCAAAGCTCAAGCAAGCGGGAAAAGTCGTAAACAGTACGTCAAGGACGGGGTGTCAAAACGGTACCAGCATGAACGCGAACAGGTCAGACAACTGTACGCGAAAAAGAAGCGGATCATCACCGACCTGTACCAAAAGTACACCACGCATCTTGTCAAAACATGCGACATGATAGCCGTGGAAGCATTGCGAACCGCGAACATGACCCGCCGTTGCAAACCGAAACCAGACCCACAACACGAGGGCGCGTACCTGCCGAATGGTCAGTCTGCAAAACGCAAGCTCAACCGTTCCATGCTGGAGGCAAGCCCTTCCACGTTGCGAGCCATGCTTGAATACAAGACAACCCTCACGCCGGACTGCACCCTCATCGAGGTGAATCCTGCGTACACGTCACAAACCTGCAACCAGTGCAAACATACGGCAGCAGCAAACCGTGAGAGCCAAGCGGTCTTCCACTGCCAGAACTGCGGGCACATGGAGAACGCGGACATCAACGCCGCACGAAACATACTGGAAGCCGGTTTGAAACACCTGAGAAGCACGGACGGTGCTTCGCATGAGCCAACCACACAAGACATGCCACCCGCTTCACGCGGACGGCATGCAGTGGTTTCATGCAAACCTCAACACTTGGTATAAGTGCTGGAATCTCGGGATTTTAATCCCGAGAGGACGTCAAATGGACAGCCCGGCAACAAGAAAGGAGACCCCACGTCCATGAGCCGCAAACTCGTCAGCATCCAGACCATCGACCAGATCGACCCGATACCCGGCGCCGACCGTATCGTGCTCGCCCATGTGCTGGGTTGGAAGGTCATCATCAGCAAGGACATGCATCTGGCTGTGGGTGATAAGGTCGCGTATTTCGAAACCGACAGCCTGTTGCCCGAAACCGATCCGCGCTACAGCCAGTTCATGCCGCGTGGCGTACGCCACATGCGGTTGGAGGACGGCACTACGGTCACAGGGCATGTGCTGCGCACGATGAAGATGCGTGGCGTCTACTCGCAGGGCCTGATCATGCCGTTGCCGGAACTCGGCATCGATCCCGCGTTGCCCGTGGGCGCAGACATCACCGAAGCATGCCATGTCATCAAATACGAGCCGCCCGTGTTCACCGGCCGTGGCAATAACCGTCAGGACAAGGCATTGCAGCGTGCAGCGCAAGGCATCATTGGCGAGTTCAATGCGCCATGCTCCAAGTCGGATGCCCCACGTGCCCAGACCCTCACCGGCATCTGGCATGAACTATGCAAACTGGAGGCGGTGCCTACGGTGAAAGTGGACGGGATGAGCCTGACGTTCTTCTTCGACGGCAGCGAGTTGCGCATGTTCACCCGTAACTATGAGGTCGATCCCACACACCCGGATTGGCGGGACGCATGCGAGCTCGCGCACCGTTATTTCACCTCACGTATCGGCGGTTTGAGCGTGTTCGACATCGGTGTGGGCATGTGTGTGCAGGCCGAATACGCCGGGCCGGGCATCAACGGCAACCGGCAGAAGCTAGCCAAGCGTGACCTGTTTGTGTTCGCCGTCTGGCAGGACGGGGAGAAACTGCCGCGTGACGAATGGGAGGATTCGTTCCTTGCGCACGCGGCACCCGAAGTCAACCCGGGGGACTGCCCGCTCGCCGACAGCATGGACACGTTGATCAGTGCCGTGGACGGCATGCGTGGCCGGATCACACCGAACGTGCTGGATGAGGGCATCGTCTGGCATCTCAACCCGGACCAGCCCATCCCCGACATGGTACGCGGCGAATTGGGAGACAACCTGTGTTTCAAGATCATCAACAACACGTACCTGACCAAACACCACTTGTAAAAGGAACCATCATGGAACGACTGGAGCTCTCCATCCTCGGAAGCCACCTCGTCACGGCCGGGCACTGCCTGAGCGCCCTGACCGAAACGAATGACATGACGCAGGCACTGTTGGGCGCGACCCGTGTGGGCGACGTCCACGACATGCACGACGACTATCCGACACTGCCCGCCATCATGACGCCATCCGAAACAGAACCGGCCCATGCGTACGCGTTCCGTTCCACGTTGGCCGGCTGCATGGTCTACACATGCGTGTCGTTCAACGCGGACGGCGTCATCTGTGGCGTGTACGTTCCGGACGACAACACTTGGGAGCCGTACCAATTGCAGCATTCCCCCGACGAGGACATCGACGAGCACGAGGTCAGCGGCGACCTGTTCGACCTGACCTACAGCACGCTGTTCGACAGGGTCGATCTCAAACACATGGACACCATCGAAATTTAGCAGCAGTGAACGAATACGGTGACGTCGATGCGGCTACCGTCCAATGCGTGAAGCTGCTCGACCGTCATGCGAGTGTTTCCTTTCTTAGCCAGTCGGTGATTTTGGTCATATCCACGGCGTCCCGACCGAATGCGCTTTGATGGTAGACAAGCCGTTCGCGTGGGATCGCAGCCAGCACGGCGCGCACCAGTCGGGAGCGTTCCGAACCGTCTGGGGGGACGGGTTTGCCGCGCAGCAGGATGTTCTCCAGCATGGGGCGCAAGCGTTTCGACTGGAGGTACAGGTCGGATTTGACCTTGACCATGTACCCGTCGGCGCTGTAGATGACGACGCCCTCGCGTGATGATAGGCCTGCGTCATGCAAGGCTTGGCGCAGGTCGGTCTCGTCCTGAATCATGTACTGGTCTGGACGGTACGGGAACAACGTGTTCAACAGGCTGTCTGCCTGCGTGTCGATGGTGAATTCCGTCTGATTGTGGATCGCATGCAGGTAATACAGGCGTGACTTGGCGTAGTGGATGATGTGCTGGTCGGATTCCGTGTCCACGATTTCGCAGGCCACGGTGACATCATGCGCACGCATGGTCTGCCATATCTCATGCCGCGTATGCGGGTCGGGCAGGTCACGGAGGAACGCTTTCTCGATCAGTGGCGAATAGTCGGTCTGACCGCTCTTCGAATAGAATCGGAACCCGTCCTCCTGTTCGGCCGCGCCGATCAGGCCAAGGAAACCGTTCTCCTTCGTTTCGATACGTGCCGGATACGTCATGCGTTCCAGCACGTTGTCAAGACTGGTCTGCTCATTCTCCCCGAGGTTGAAGAACTTGTCGAAGCCACGCATCACCACATCGCCTCGACCATTGAGGAACAGGCCGCGTGCCTTCGACGAGTATTCGTCCCACGCATGGTTGCGGAACGCGTCCCGGGTGAAATTGCACGCATACAGGTCGGTTTCGCCCTGAACGGGTTTGACGCGCACGTTCGGGTTCGCGCGCATCCGGTCCAACAGGGTCGGTTCCGGTTCGGGGCAGGGCAAATCGTCCGTGTTGCTCATCCGCCAGTCCAACCATGCGGGGGATGTTCCATGGCGCAGCCAAGCGCAGTACACGTCGGACGGCATGAGTGGATTGTCCAGTGCGGGCACACGCAGCATGTCGGCGGTGTGGTTGCGTCCGTGCTGGGAGGGTAGGAACGCTTTGACCATGCGGAACGGTTCGACGCTCAACGGTTTGCATGCCATCCGGTACGCGCCCATCGCATCGACCAACGCGGTTGCATGACCATGTTCGCTGGGCCGCCACATGTGGCGTCCGGCGGGTTCGACGGGGACGCGCACCCACTGCATGGGGACGGCGATCGTGTCCGCGCACCGTTCATACTGGGCCCGCAAATACTCCTCAGGCACCCGGTCGTCCTCGGCGCGGGCGCGGTTGCGTTCCAACAACGTGTCCAACGATGCGGGGAACGCCACGGTTTGCACGTCCGCGTTGCAGTCGGCGGCCAATCCTACCAGTGCACGCACGCGTTCCATGGTGGCGTTCTGCGCGTCCATGATGACGTTCACGCCCTTGCGCAACGCGTCGCAGGCCATGGCGTGCGCGGCACGTACGATCAGTTGCTCCGTGCGGTCGGTGCGCCGCTGATGGTAGGCGGCCAGACTCCCGGCCGTCATACGGCGCAACCCGTCCAGGGAGACGACCACCGTGTTGGGGGTTGTGGCCGCGGTTTTGCGCGCCCATGTGCTTTTGCCGCTGGCGGGCAGCCCGCGCAGGATAACCAACGTCGCCATCGTTCGATTCCTTTCCGTAAGTCGTGTTCAGCGGTGCCGTTTCAGCGTGGGATGCGGCTCTGGTGGGAAGGAGATCAACCGTTCCGCGTCGACGAAATGCCACAGCACCTGCTCCTCGCTCACCGGCCGCATGTTCCATGCGTCCACGCCGATGTTGAGCTCGTGGGGGTTGGAGAACTCGAACGGGTCCGTGGAGTGTGTATGCCCGTGCAGCAGCCAGCTGAAGCCGTTGTCCACGAACGCATACCGGGCGTATTGCGGGTCGCACGCGTTCGTGCTCAACCCGCTGGGCGTGGGCTGCTCGAAATGGTGGCGGAATTGGAAGTGCGACAAAAGCACGTTGAGTTTGCCGATGGTGGTCGCACCCCCGGTATCGACGGTGGCGAACACGTCCAACAGTTGCCGCATCTGCGAGTATCCGCAGCGCAGGTCCTCATGGTTACCGAGGATCAGGTGCCGGTTGGCGCGTGGCACGCGCAGCCCTTCGAGGGTTTGCAACGCGCCGGTCAGGCTTGCCCGTCCGCCGGTGCTCAAGTCCCCCAGCACGTAGAGTTCGTCTTCCTCCCCGACCCGTTCGTTGATGTTGTCGATGATGGTGTGGTCGTGGCGCTGCCAGTCCACCATGTCAGCGAGTTTCCAACGGTTCGTGCGCGCGTATTCGCGTAGGTCGGCGGCGGCCAGATGCGCGTATTCAGGTTTCGCGTATCCACGCAACGCGGCCACGAACGGGTGGTGCAAATGCAAATCGGAAGTGAAATACTTCATGGCTTGTTCTCCCTTAGTCTTTGCTGATGGACTCGTCGATGGGGGTCCAACCAGTGTTCTCGTCGTACAGGTCGCGCACGGACCATGCATCATTGACGAACAGGTACACGTATTCGGCCCACATGCCACGTGCGGCCTCCACGAATGCGTCACGGTCCACATATACGGCGGCCTGCATGGCATCATTCTTGCCGTAGGTGCTGGCGGCCGCTGTTTTCGAAGGCGGATAGCCGTTCTTGTCGATGTCGCGGCGTTTCTCCGCATCGTCCATGAATGCGGCAGGCGTCTGCCCGAGCACGTCGATCTCACCCAACGCCATGAGCTCCTCCACTTGCACCCCATCTGTGTAATGGTCGCGCAACACTTTCCCGTTGTATGACGGGTACCCGTCGCACTGGCAGTAGATGGCCGTGATGGAACCGTCCCCATGCTGCATGCCGATCAAGCTACGAGTAGTCATCCTTTTCTCCTTTGTGTCGATGTCTTTTGTGAATACGGATTCAGGCTTTCCCGCACTTGGATATCTTGCCCACCCTGCCGTTGATCGTGACGTGTTCGCTTCTCATGATTACTCCTTGTCTCGGTCTCCGATTTCGAACTCGTTGAGGATTACTTCTCGCTGTGGAGTTCCTTGGGGATTTGCCTGATGACCGCGCTCATCATTTCCAACCATTCCGCGAGGATGTCGGCTTGTGCGGCATCGCAGTGGATTTCCAACACAGGCGGTTTGCCGTTGTGGGGTGCGCGGAAGCTCACGACCTGTGTAGTGCGTTTGCGGGTGCCCTGTTGGGTGGTCATGGTCAGGTCGATGCTGTTGGGGCGCGTCCCCTCGTCGTCGTATCGCCTCATGTTGAGCGAGTCGGCCATAAAATCCCAGTACGATTCGTCTTCCGGGTCGGGGTATTCCTCCAGGGTGAGGTTGTTGATGAACAGTCGCATTGTCGTCTCCTTGGTTGAATTGTGAATCAGGGGTCAGGCGTCCACGTTGTCGCCGTATAGCAGGCCGGACATGACCAATGCGTCCTCGAACATGGCCTGTCCGCAGCGTCCTCCGACGTGTCCCAAGTGGGGCGTGCGGGAGTCGCTGATGCGGTAGTGGGTGAAGAAATCCTCCATGATGGCCTCATGCTCCTGCCATGTCACGAACTGCCACGCATGGTATTTCACCCCAAGGAACGTGAAATACTCCCCTTCCCCATCCTTGCTGATGACGCGCACATTGTGGGCGGCGGGCAGTCCAGCCTTCTTGACGATGAAATATATACGGTGGCGGTCATGGTCGAACCCTTCGACGGTGAAACGCAACCCATCGGAGCAGCGATTCGACGTACCCTCATGGAACATGGCATACTGCCTGCATTTGCGCGCGTACACGATACTCTCGATGATCCATGGCGCTTGCGCATTGGTAATGGATTTCATGACGGCTCCTCTTATTCCCGGGTGAACAAACACCCCATTTTGTGTGGCTGATAACAGTATAGGGTTCACAAGAAGGCGACACGCCCGAAACTTGGATAACGCATCTAACGACGGCGCGTATCCCACGCGTTTACGACGGTAAAACGCGCGCACACTGGCATGACGCATGTCGCCTGTAAACCAAGAGCCGTTTTCATGAATAATTTCGAAAGCGAAAATCCGGTGTCGGAAAGACACGCGGAAAACACGGGGATTTGTACCACTCTCAGTGCTTTAATCAGGGAAAGAAAGGAGGCTCATCATGGCATTACGTTCATTGCATCAATCCTATGAGATTCCTGTGGCGCGTCTTGTGGCAATCGACATGAAGGCTTCCGCGAAAAAACGGCGCGCTTTCATGAAGCAGTGGGACGTCCGCAAGTACATGCCCGAACACAATCCGCAATTACGCGAGAAACTCGGCATTGGCGAACAACACTGACAACTGATATTCAACCATGGCGGCAGAACCGTATATCCTCCCGTTCGGCGACATCCTGAATGGGCGTATCGACCCAGAACAGGCTGAGCGCATCATGAAGCAGCTCAGCCTGTTCTCTTGTCAAAGGTCACAGCATATAACCGACTTCTCCCGAGAGAAGATGACGGCATACGAGCAAGCCTCGGAATCCCGCAGCTATCTGTTCCTAAGGGAACAGGACAATGAGCTGTTGGGGTTCTTCACCCTGGGGTTGACCTCCATGGAATGGGGCAACATCGAAAACAGTGATGGGTGGAGAAAAGGCTTCACCAAGAAACAACGCCGTGCCCTGTCCCACGGGTTGTTCAAGCGCAGTGGGTTCGTGGGCATGTTCACCATCGGTGAGTTGGCGAGGAAAGATGGGATAGGCAAGGAAGAGCTGCCTGGAGCGTTGATTCTTTCAGCGGCACTCCACTATATCGAGGAAGCGCGCAAATTCTCCGGTGGCCGTTTCGTCCTTGTGGATTCGCGACGCAAACTATTCGAAGCTCTTTACCAGCAAGCCGGATTCGTGGAGGTTGATACCCGGCCATCGCCCAATGAGGGGGAGATAGAGGAATTTGTGATCTCAATCCTCCCGTTGGACGACCCCAGGTAGCTTGCTTACTCGTCCTTCCTGTCGAATCCGTATTCCTTGGCCAACGTGGCGACCAGTGACGCGTACTGCGGATGCTGCCTCTCCACGGCGTCCAATGCGGATGCTTGTTTGCGCGGGTCGAGCATGGGCATCGACACCCGCAATGCCTTGTCGAGTGGTTGTACTGGCAGATTCCGGTAGTATGCGCGCCGTGTATCGCGTTCGCCGACCCATCGGATTCGTTCCCGTGGCCGTCTGCGTGTGGGGATGGCGACATACGTGTAATATTCTCCCACTTCGCCGAGTTCCATGAGTTCGAGGACGCTTGGCCCCCACAGGTATGCGTCGGAGCCGCCTTGCGCGACACAGCGCGCCGTGTCGCTGTTTTCCCAATCGAAGTCGAGTTCGGGGTCGATCCACACGTATATGCCGCGTTCTGGGTGGATGACGTGGGGGTTGTTTTGTGCCCAGTGGCGTACGGCGGATGGGTCGATGCCTGCTTTGCGTACTTCCCATGTGGGGATGTTGCCGGCCCATTTGCGTGCGATGGGTAGGAGTTTTCGTTCGAGAGTGTTCATAATGCTAGTTTTATCACGGTTTGTTACAGCTCGACGTCTTTCGCGATGGCCGCCTAGTGGCTCCAGCATAGGGGAAGGCCCCGCGTCCTGTTGGTTCAGGTGCGGGGCCTTCGTGGTCAGCCGTTGGCCGTCAGGCGGTGTGCTTGGCGGTGTGTTGGCGTTTGCGGAGGGCGGTTAGGGAGAGTGCGCCGCCGGCGATCATGAGTCCCATGAGGGGCAGGATGATGCCGAGGTCGACGCCGGTGTTGGCCAGTGGCGGTTTGATGGTGGCGTTCCAGTCGTCCGTGTTGGACACGATCCGGTCGGAACCGCACATCTTCACGCCGTCGATGTCGACCGCACCTTCGGGCACGTTCTCATCGTCCTTGCCGTCGAACGGGGTGTCGTCGTTGACGACGCACGGGGTGAGCGGGATGCCGGAGACGGAGGCGCGGTTCGTGTGGTCGCCGTTGGCGTCCTTGAGGGTGCCTTTGACGTTCACGGACTGGCCGGGCTTGAGGATCAGCGTATCCCAGTTGTCGGGGTATTTGAGGTCCACGACGCGGCCATCACCGAGGATGGTGTGATCGGTGAGCTTCAAATCCTTGGCACGGAACACCGCGCCCTTGCCGTTCTTGTCGGTGCGGCTCGTGTTCGTGATGGTGAACACGATGGTGTCGCCGTTCTTCGCGTCCTTCAGCGCCTGTTCGCGCGTGTCACGGTCGCCGTTGGGCCACCCCGACTTCTCATCCCACTTCTCCAGGTGGATGCTGGGGGTGAGGTCGGGCGTGCTGGTCCATACGGTGTTGGACACGAGTTCCTTGTCGTTGAACGTTTCGGTGAACGTGTTCTCCACCCGCTCGCTGGTGGCGATGCGCTGCACGCTGATGAACAGGCTCCATGCCTGCTCGTGTTCCGTGTCGGCGGACACGAGCTTGAGGAACGTGTCGGACGCGTTGGCGGTGATGACGCCGTCCTTGTAGGTCACGTCGAACAGCTGCGTGCCGGTCACGTCGGTCGTGTCGCCGGAGGTTGTGTCGTCGGAGTCGGCCGGCTGGTCGGCGTCCTCAGCGGTGTCGCCGTTGATGGCGGCGAGCAGAGCCGTGTCGTCGAAGCCGGTGCCCGCGAGCGTTTCGCCGGTCTTGGCGATCAGCTTGCCGTCCTTGTACAGGTCGCGGTTGGCGCGGATCTGCCATGCGTCCAGATACTTGTCGTGCGTCGTGTCGAGCCTGTCCGTGACGCCCCACTGGGTGACCTGCGGGTAGGCGCGGTCTGGCGGGATGACGCTGGAGTCGAGACGGTAGAGGAACTTCTGGCCGAGCGGGATTTCCTTGCCGTTGACGGATTCGCCGCCCACCTTGAGGGTGACGTCCTTGACCGGGTTGATCGGCTTGAGCGGGTTCGTGACCGTGTTCGTGTCCTTCTTCACGTCGTTGACGATCTGGGTGGCGGTGTTCTCGACCGTGTAGCCGTCCGTGACCTTGGTGACGGTCATGGGCAGCACGACCGTGTATTCCTGTCCGAGCAGCGACTGGTCGATCGACGGGTCCTTGAGCGGGTCGATCTTCTTCTCGCTGTACGCCTTGAGGTCGGCCGGCTGCGGGTCGCCCTTGACGGTCTCACCCGTCGCCGGGACCTTCGTGTCCGCGGTCTTGGCGAACACATACGCCACACCATCACGGAACTGCACGTTGAACCTGTCGGTCACGTCCTCGCCCTTGGCGTTGAGGACCTCCACGTTCGTTTCGTCGGCGGTCAGATACTCGTCATCGTAGTCGTCGATGATGCCCGCACGCTTGACGTCGTACGCGGTGACGTCACGGCCAAGGTTCTTCAGGTCGAGATGCACACGGTAGTAGAGGACGTCACCCAACAGCGCGGTCTTGCCGTCAATGCTGATGGACGGGTCCTTCTGCGTGTCCTCCTTGCTGGGGTTGAACTCCGGTGGGGTGTTGAACACCTGGTTGGACGGCGTGATCGAGTTGTTGAGGGTGAGCATCCACTGGTTGTCCACCCGGGTGTCGGTCGGCGCGTCCTTGCTCACGGTGCCCTCGAAACGGATCAGCAGACGCGGGTTCTGGCCCTTGCCCCAGTTCGCCTTGACGTACGCATCGTCGAAGGCCAGTTGGAACAAATGCTTCGTATCATCCCACTTGGTCGTGTACTGGCTCTTGGGAACGATCTTGCCGTTGCCCAGATCAGTGACCTCCACCGTCTGCTTGTCCGGAACCAGATACTGGTCGTACTGGTCGGTGACCACAACGTTCTTCACATCGTAGGCGAGCTGGCCGGGCAGCTTCGGTGTGGCGGTCAGCTGGTACTCGACCTTCTGGCCGGGGAACACGACCTTGCCGTCCACGCTCTCCTGACCGCCGCCCTGCGAGGCCTCCGCGAGCACGTCCTTCTTGACCGGCGGCACATACCCGCAGATCCACGGTTCGTTCGTCGGTTCCCGGTCGCCGTTCACGGTCTGCGCGCCGCTGTTGGTCAGCTTCGCACCCGAACCGGTCCCGTTGGCGGGGGTTTCGCAGAACGTGAGCTCGTCACCAGGCTGCTTGCCGAAATCCTTACGGACCTGGGCGGCGCCCTTGCCGTTCGCCATGTTCACCACACCGGGGATCAGCAGCGTGTACTGGCGGTGGTTCTTCAACCCCTTGAGGGCCTTGAGCGCATCCGCCTTCATGCTCACGGTAGCCTTCGTGCCCGCCACCGTGATGGTGAACTGGCCGGTCACATCCGTGCCCTTGTTCACGATGTCATACACACTGGAAGCGGTGTTGGACTGGGCGTCCATCATGTACACCTTGATGCCCTTCGTGTCCGCGTCGAACAGGTAGTCCGCCTTCGTCCAATCATCCTCCAACGTGAACGTGGTGGGCGCGTCGATCAGATTCGCGGAGATGACGCCGTTGACCACAGATGCGACCTTGTCACCGTCCAAGAACCGGTTCTGGTCCGCGCCCGTCGCGTTCGTCTCGTCCGGGTCGATGACCGCCGCCCACGAACCATCCGTGTTCTGCTTGATCCACGACTTGTCCGGGTTCGGGTTCCACGTCGGGAACTCCCGTTGCTCGGTCGACTGGTCGGTGTCGTTCCACAACACGTTCGCCTGATCGGTGACCTTGTTGATATCCGGCTTGGAGACAACCACATCCAGCTGGAACACGTACGTGTGCTCCAACGGCATCATGGACGTGGTGTCCTTGCGGACGGCCGTCACCGTGTTCGCCGCCTGATCCCAGGTCATGGTGAACTGGTTGGAGATGTCCTTGTTGTTGTCGGTCTTGTCCGTGACCTTCATGTTCTCGATGGTGTACGCGACGCCGTTGGGGGTGATCACATCACGGAAGGTCATCGCATAGCCGCCACGGCCCGTGCCGGACTCGATTGTGGTGGTGTTGCGCATCGCATCCGCGCTCACGCCCTGTTCGATCTGTTTGACCGGCGGCTGCGGTGGCACATCCACGATACGGAACGATTCGGAGGCCTCACGGTCGGCGGTATCCACCGCGGCCTTCATGTGGCCCTGCTTGGGCACCTGCACATCGAACCAGTACGTGCCGGCCGGCCATGCCTTCCAACCGAAATCAGCCGGCGCGAACTCGGGGCTGCGCGTATCGCCCTTCGTGGTGATCTTCACGCTCTTCGTCACGTTCTTCGCGCCCACGTACTTGTTGCCGTCGAAATGCATGATGACGTTCGCGTTCACCTGCTGCGCGTCCCCTCGGGATTGGGAGGCGTGGATGGTGTCGCTCACCTTGCCGGTGCTGCCTGTTTTCAGATCCTGGGGCGCGTTCACATTCGTGGTGACCGTCAGATCATAATCCACCACCGGCGGCGCCGGCTGGTACTTGTCGAGCACGATCACCGCAATGCTCGTGTCGTCATGGACGTTACGCTCCATGATCTTGTTCACACTATCCGACGGATTATCCCAGAACGGAGTGGACGTGTGGTACTTGGTGACGCCGGCATAGTTGTATTCCACTGGTGCGACGTATTTGTTCCAGTTGTCGATCCACGTCGAACGCGCCACGACACCGGAACCGTTCCAGCCGTTCGTGCCCTGCGCCTGCGAACCCGCGACAGCACCCACACCGACGACACGGCAGTTCGCCTGACCCGCCTCGGACGGGTGCCGCTGGTTGAACCCGCGCTCACATTCCGAGCGCGCCTGATCCAACGCGGCCTGCGCCTTGGCCGGACCATTGTAGCTACCGCCCTCATCGAGCATCGTCACACCAGCCGCCTGCATGGCCTTACGCACCGAGTCGAGACTCGTGGCCGGCCCCCACGACCCATCCGGGCCGTCTCGATACTGCCAGAACTGCGCAGCATCCAGACCGCCACCCGAACCGGGCTGGTTGCCGCCACCACCCGCGGCGAACGCGGCCGGCGCGACACCACCCATCAACGTGGCCGCCGCGACAACGGCCGCAGCCGACCGGCGCCAAAGCTTGTTGAGGGAACCACGCCCTCGTTTGTGTTGTTGTTCCGCCATGGGGACAAAACCTTCCTGTTGTCTTCCGTCCAAAACAGGGTGCAGCCATCCAGCCACCTAGGCAAGCGGGGCCACCACCCTGCTGTTTGGTGTCAGGCATGCAGCAGAAAATCAAACCAACATGTTTCCACTACATGCTTCCACTACTATACCAAACCTGTGCGGAAGAAAACAGTCAAGCCATTTCAACTAAGCAAAATAACCGACAAATATGCATCCAGCTGCAAGGATCAAACGGTTTATGCATAGTCCTTGACGTCCTCTCGTGGTTTAACGGTGGCGCCGAGGATTTCCCTGCCTACGCTCACGCTAAGAGGCGAGGGAATCCTCGGCGCCGCCGTTGAAACGACCCATAAGGGTTGCTTCTTCCCATATTGGTTTGCAACTTGCCGAATGCACTATGCGGGCAACCGGCAACACCCCCTATGCGCCCAAAACAGGGCGGCGGAGCGGACAAAGCCAAAAATGAGGAAAAAGGGGCGGTGCCGGCAACACCGGAACCGCCCAGAAAGAGGGAAATCGGCAGTCAGAACTTGGAAGCCGTTGTGGTTCCGCGCTCCACGTCGAACGCGGTCAACCTGCGATAGGCAGGTCAGGAACAGCGCTTGTGCTCCGGCCAGACGCTGTGATTCGCGTCGAACCAGATGATATGGATCACATTGCCTTCACGGTATCCGAAAATACGCTCGCTTCCCCCGTTGCCGACCACGACCTTGCACAGGTATTCCAACTCCTCAAAATGATGGCGTAGCTTTTCATACGCCCTCTTGTTCTTCGATTTGAGCTCATCCATCCGATAATCGCCGACATCGTTGTTGCTCCGTGCCTGCCGCAAAGTCTCCTGCTCCAAATGGGCGAGGCGTTTCAGTATGCGCTTATGCTGTTCGGGCGTGGATTTATGCAGGCAGTAATCGTCAAAATCGACCTTATCGAATCTGAAACGCAGCTGCTCGTCATTGAATGACGGAGGGACCTTGATGACGCTTCTGTCATTCTGAGGCTGCGTTTTCGGAGCGGACCGTTTGCGGGACGGTTGGGTGCGCACCTGCCTTTTCGTCATGCCGTGGCGGTGTCCTCGGGGAAGCTGTAGAAGCTGTACATGGCCTCATTGGTTATCTGGTTTTTGCACCGTTCGCCATCGGCCACTCCCCTGCGGGCATTCAGCCACGGGGCTTCCGAATGCGTCTGGTCGATCAGCTCGTAGGGTTTCATATCGCCGTAGGCGTCCAACACGGCATCGATGCTCTCCCGCTCGTCGTCCGTGATGTTCAAGGCGTTCCCAGCGGGCAGCCGGTCGATGTCGAACATGCCGCGATGCTTGTAGTACAGGTCGGGTACGACCGGGCCGTTCGCCCATGCCTCGATACGCTCCGGGAACAAGGAATGCCCCGTCCATGTCAGGTGCCAAGCCTGCGCGTAATAGCAGAGCTTCTCCAGTTTCATTGTTGTCATGCATCCCCGCTGCTGCAGGATATACGCGGCGACATCGAACACGTTAGCCATGATATTCTCCGCCCTTTTCATGCCGTTACGGTTCCTGTGCTGTTGAACGGCTCCAGTATCTCATGACACATCACAGTGACACAAATCTATATCTAGGGCGCGTCCCCAGCCATGGACACAACATACGGCCCGCCGTGCATGATTCACAACCTCCCTTCGGAATCACAGGTCGTGGCTGGTGAAAACCAATAATGAAAATACGGTTTGGAACACGTTGCGAGGGGGCGCACAGACGATGATGGACGGCGGAAACACGGCTGGGGATGGCGTTGTCGAGTTCGCTCGCGCAAACGCCTTCTTGTATGTCCTCGTCCGTAAAATCAGGTAAGATAGATGCAAAAGAAGATATTTTATATCCAAATCCGTATTTGAAACAGGATGGTGAGGATGATGACACGACTTATGTCACTCACGCTCGACAATGTGAAGAACGTAAGGCATGGGACTGTCGACTTCCCCGTTCTTGCTTCGGGAGGAAGCGTCACGGGGATCTATGGCGCCAATGGGTCCGGTAAAACCTCGGTGATCGATGCGCTGGCGTTGCTCAAGCAAACCATGGCAGGTATGCAGATAGCCGCATCCTGTGGCGAACTCGTCACCATCGGGGAGAGCGCCATGACCTTGACCGCAGTATTCTGCATGGACCTCCAGCCACGGCGTTACTTGAAGTACTCGGTCGACTACCGCAAAGGGAACATGGGGTTAACGATCGAGAAGGAATCATTTTCATTCCTTGATACCCCAGAACAGACGGGACGTCCCATCATCGTCAACGACAACACAAAGGACACCGAGCTAGGCCTCTCCCCCGATTACCTATGGCGCAGCCTTGCCTTGAACCATGGCGGAAGGAACGCGGTCATCTTCGCAAGACGAGACGTCATGCTGGAACGCCGTTCATATCTGTTTTCCAATGATTTCATCGACCTGATGTCAGATGCGGAGTCAAACATTGATGAACTTTCATTGAGGGCCATGAGCCGCATCCACGACGTGCGCGCACTATCCGAGGCGGCCAGCCAACTGAAGCGATATGCAAGGAACGGCATTTCCATCCTGTCAACGAAGAACACCGCATCCGTGAGCTACAGCCTGCTCCCGTTGAGCATGCCCTTGGAAGATAGCGAGCCATCAGCGAAATTCCTCGATCTGTTGGGTGAGAACATCGTCATCGAAGCGGACATGGAGAAACTGAACCGCAATGTACACATGTTCAACCAAGTGCTTCCCATGATGGTCTCTGGGCTGACCATCCGACTCAAAGAGATCGATACTCGTCTGATGGACGACGGCAACATCGGCGTGCGGTTTGAACCGGTCAGTGTACGTAATGGTTTGGAAGTTCCGTTGCGCAACGAGTCGGAAGGCATCGTTCGCATTGTCAGCATGCTGGCCTATCTGATTCAGGCGTTCAACAATCCCGACGCATGTGTGGCCATCGACGAACTGGACACGGGCATCTTCGAATACCTATTCGGCGAATTGCTTGGCGAGTTCGCAAAAGGCGCGCAGGGACAGTTGATTTTCACGGCGCACAATCTGCGGCCTATGGAACGAATGCAGCCCACTGCGGACACAATAGTGCTATCCACACTCGATCCGCAAAACCGTTTTGCCCCATACCGGGGTCTGGGCAAGACCAATAATCCAAGACGCCAGTACTTCAACGCCTTGGAACATGGAGGCGCAACCGTTCCCCTGTACGAGGGAAGCATGCCGCAGCTTATCGGCGCCGGTTTCACCCTTGCCGGCAACGAGTCCACCCAGATCGACCAGCAAGTGGAGGACGGGACCCGGTCATTGCTGAATGTCCCCATTGAGGGGTTGGAGGGGTCGCTGTGGTGAGCCGGAAAAAGATCGTGCTTATGCTGCTGGAAGGCGAAAGCGACGAAAGGTTGCTGGTGCCGGCATTCTCTACACTAATACGGCAGCGGGAATCGAACACGCATACCGAAAGCGAACTGATGCGCTGTGATGTGACCACCATAAAACGGTTCACTGAAGGCACGCGGTTGTTTGATCTGCCTGCTGGTTCTGATCCGCGGCAAGTCGTGAGAAAAGCGACGAACGACCATATCAAGCGCGCCAGAGAAGAGGGAAAGTACCGGCGGTGTGATGTATCGCATGTCGTGCAGGTCATCGATCTTGACGGAGCCTTTGTCCCGTTGGAACATGTGGTGAGGAACACTAGGATTGATTGCATCGAATACGACACGCAATACATCTATGCGCCGAACGTCTCCAAACAGATCGACACCATGAGGGCGAAGCGGGAAGGAGTATTGTCACTGCGTTCCCTGAACAGCATAGATGGCATCCCCTATCGTCTGTTCTATGTCGCACGGAACCTCGAACATGCTTTTGGCGGGATCGTTGGCAATGTGAGACAGAGCGACAAGGCCCGACAGGCGGCACTCCTCGCACAACGATATTCGAATAATCCCAATCAGTTTACACAAGCGCTGAAAGCGTTGTACGCACTTCATCACGGCGACACGCAAGTGGAATGGAACGAAACCTGGACTCGCGTCACGCAGAACTCGACACTGTCATTGGAACGTGGTTCGAATCTGATGCTTCTTCCCCGGTTTCTAACTGCCGCAAAGCGGGGATGAAACAGCCGTCTTGTCATCATACGTTTTCGGACACGAAATAGTAGTTGGGTGGTGGAATGTCCGATAACGGCGTTCCACCACCCAACTGGGAACGTTAACGGTGAATGAAATCCATTCCAAGGCCACACTGGCTGACCCTCGTATCACACTCCGTGTCCTCCGCTGACAGGCCCGCTGCCGGTGTTGGGGTTGGACGGTTGTGCGGGCTGCACAGGTTGTGCGGGTGCGGTCTGCTGCGGAGCGGTGTACTGGGGCGCGGTATAGGCCGGCATGTACGACTGTTGTGGCGACACATACTGTTGCTGTGATTGGGCCTGGGCCTGTGTCTGGGCTGCGGCTTGTGCTTCGGCCTCCTTGCGGGCCCTCTCCTCCGCCGCCTTCCTACCTCCCAACTAGAGACCGTTAGCGGTCATATGTATCGGTTGTGCTGGTGCATAGCGAACCACATCCGTGTCCGCCGCTGATGGGGCCACCACCAGTATTGCCGCCCGTGCTGGGTTTGGACGGGGCTGCCGGCTGCGCGGGCGCCGTCTGTTGCGGTGCCGTATACTGGGGCGCGGCAGGCGCCGTATACGTGGGGGTATACGACTGTTGCGGCGCCGTATACGACTGTTGCGCCTGACTGTTCGCCTGCGCCTGGGCTGCGGCCGCGGCCGCTTCCGCTTCGGGTTGCGCCTGTTCCTCGGCGGCTTTCACGCTCGCGTCCACCTTGCCCATGAGGGTGTTGAGCTGCTTGGCCTGCGAGTTCATCGCCTTCACGTCGGTGCCGTCCTTGATCTTGGACGACTTGTCGATCATGGCCTTGAGGTCCTTGCGGGTCTTGTCGTCCTGCACTTTACCGTCCGCGGTCTTGTACTTCGCCTCCGCGGCCTTGAGTTGTTTGGACAGCGCGTCCTTCGTGTCTGTGAGGGTCTTGGCGTCATGCGACTCGTTGACCGCGGCCACGGCCTTCGACAGGGAGGCGGTGTGCGTGTCGTACCATGCGGCATCCTTGTCGATCTGCGCCGTCGCCTCACGCAGCCCGTCCACACCGTCCACGTTGCAGGCGGCCAGATCCGGCACGGTCTCCTTGTAGGCGGCGGCCAGAACCGTGACCGTATCACCATCCTCGACCTGCTTGCCGGTGATCTTCACCGCCTCGGCCGCGTCACGGTCGTGCAGCGTGTCGTACTTGTTGCGCGCCACCCGCAGCGTCTCGGAAGCCTGCGCGCACGCCTCCTTCGCCTCCACCAATTGCGCGGACACGCTGTGCTGGTAGATGGCGACCGCACCGCCGGCGGCCAGAATGGCGACCAGCAGCGCCGAAACGCCGATGACGATCCGCTTCTTCTTATGGCTGTCAGGGGTGGTGTTCTTCATATCGTCGTGCATGACATCCTCTCTTCAGTCACTACCGTTCATTGTCTCACGATTCACGCCATTCGGATGAATCAGACAATGAAGGGCGGTTCCGGCAATACCGGAACCGCCCAGAAAGAAGGGGAGATTGAGGAGGGGGTCGGGAGTCAGAAACCGTTGTGGTTGAATACCATCGTCCCAGCGCATCAGCGGGGGATGTATCCGAGGTCGGGGGTGCTGCTGCAATTACCCTCATTGCATCCGTGTCCGCCGCTGACGGGGCCACCACCAGTATTGCCGCCCGTGCTGGGTGCTGCTGGGGCTGCCGGTTTCGGTGCGGTTTGTTGCGGTGCCGTGTACTGGGGTGTGGTTTGTTGTGGAGCGGTGTATTGGGGTGCGGCGGGTGCCGTGTACTGTGGCGCCGTGTATGTGGGCGTGTACGACTGCTGCGGCGCTACATACTGCTGCTGCGCTTGAGCGTTCGCCTGGGCTGCGGCCTGTGCTTCGGCTTCCTTGCGGGCCTGCTCCTCGGCCGCTTTCTTGTCGGCGTCCTGCTTGGCTTTCACGCTGTTGTTGACGGTTTTCATGGCCTTGTCCAACGCGGTTTGTGCGTCCTTGATCTTCTTCACGTCCTTGCCGTCCTTGAGTTTGCCGGCCGCATCCAGTTGCTTCTTCAACGTGTCGCGGGTCTTGTTGTCCTTGACCTTATCCTTGGAGGCGTCGTACAGTTTCTTCGCGTCCGTGATCTTCTTCGCCAATGCGGCCTGCGTGTCCTTCAACGTTTTCGTGTCGCGTGCTTTGACGACGTTCTTCACGTCTGTGTCGATGGTCTTGGTGTGCGTCTCGTACCAGGTGGTGTTCTTGTCGATCAGCCCCGTGTTGCGTTCGAGCGCTGTCTTGTCGTCCACGTTGCACGCGACCATTGTGGGGGTTTCGTCCTCGCTGTCCTTGGCTAGGGCGGTGACGACTTTGCTGTCCTCGACCTGTTTGGCGGTGATCTTCACGGCCGACTTGTATGCGTCGCCGTTGATCAGCGCATTGTAGTTGTTTTGCGCCACGCGCAGACGGTCGGCCGCTTGCGCGCATGCGGTCTTCGCTTCCGTCAGTTGTGAGGTCGCATGATGTCGGTGTACGGCCAGCGCGACGCCCGCGGCGATGGCGATCACCGCGATGGCCGTGATGATGATGGCGATGACCCGTTTGCTCATCGCGTTCTTCGTCTTAGTTGGTTGTTCCATTGTTCTCGTCTCCTTTGCCATGGCCTGTGTCCCCTGTCATGGCGGTTGTGCTCAAATATGATTCTCCCACATGTTTTCTGTGGATTGACGCGTGCGTGTGCGGTTCAGCAAGTGTGCTGGTGTCGGTCGTCCATGTTCGTGCTCCTTATGGTGGTTCAGACGAAGACCGCCTGTTTTGTGTGGTTGATTACAGTATAGGGCGGACAATCTCAAGACACGCCCACAGCAAGCGGGATATGCGTTTGCCAGCGTGTTGTTCCCGCCGTGATCCAGCGTCCATGGAATGCGGCGGGAACAACACGCGCGACTAGGCGACCCGCGTCAGCAGTCGTCCCAATCCTCATCGAACAGTTCTTTGAGCCTGCCGGGCGTCAACGGGTCAAAGGCCACATAGTCGTACAACTGCTCAAACCTGCCTCCGGCGTACACGAACCCGTACTGGACGGCGAGCGCGAGATCGGGGCGTTCGGCCACGAGTGCCGCGATCCTTGGGTTGGACAGGATCGTTTTGGTAGCCTCGTCGCGTCCGTTCATGATGTCGTGGAACCGCCAGTAGACGCTTTCCTTGACGAGTGTGCACGATTCAGGGATGATGCTTTCGTACAATGGTTCCGAGGTCTTGTCGCGGCCGCCTTCAGGGTGGATGGTGACGCGGGTGGCGGGCCCGTAGCTGCCGGTGCTGCCGGTGCCGTGGGCGCGGCTGGTTTTCGGTTTTCCGGTGCGAGTACGCATGAGGGTTCCTTTCGGTTCGGGAGCGGCGGTGTTGCCATTCCGCTGCCCTCTATGCGTCCCGAAACCGGACGGGGACCGTCATGATGCGGTTTTTGTTGGTATCATTGGGTTTTGTCGGCGTGTCGAACATGTATGCCGAACAATTCGACGGGCCGTTGGCATCCTGAAAAATACGAACAGCA
>OLPK01000424.1_pt1 | contig 46494 bp, 56 predicted proteins | sample 1672261 | NCBI WGS metagenome assembly OLPK01 (sample SAMEA3136665, study PRJEB25190) | human gut metagenome
TTGTTTGCAAGCAAGTCGCGGATTTCAGCAAGCAACTCTTCTTGAGTAGGAGCAGGAGCTTCTTCTTCGACAGCTTCTTCTTTTTTACCAAGGTTTTGAGCTTTTTCAGCAGCTTTCACTACGAAGAAAAGAACAGTACCAACAACAAGGAAGTTGATCACAGCGCTCAAGAAGCTACCGTATGCAACACCGTTCCATGACAAATTAGCAATCTTATCAACACCAGCAGCTTTCATAGCTGGTTTCAAAATAAGTGGAGTGATGATATCGTTAACAAGTGATGTTACGATAGCTCCAAATGCAGCTCCGATAACGACTGCTACAGCAAGGTCAACAATATTCCCACGAAGGAGAAAAGCTTTCAAATCTTTTAACATATCCTAAATATGTCCTTTCATAATAATTTTTTACTATGATAGTATAACGGAAAAATATTCGACTGACAAGGAATATGCCTCATTTTTTAAAATTAGTGATAAAGGTTGAAAATCTTTTCTTTTATGTGTGAAATCGGTAGGAAAAAATTTACTTTTACTAACTTTTAGTATAAAATATAAAGTGATAATCTATGGTAAAATGGAGGCACTGTTTATGGTTGATAAAGAGCTGATTGCAGAAATTAAAAACAGTGTAAACATTGTTGAAGTCATTGGAGAAGTTGTTTCTTTGACCAAGGCTGGCCGTAATTTTTTAGGGCTCTGTCCTTTTCATGGTGAAAAGACTCCTTCTTTTAATGTCGTTGAAGACAAGCAGTTTTACCATTGTTTCGGATGTGGTCGCTCGGGAGATGTCTTTAAGTTTATTGAGGAATACCGTGGAGTGGCTTTTATGGATGCGGTCCAGATCGTAGCAGAAAAAGCGGGTATTGCGCTTCAGTACCAAGCAAGGCCGGCTCAACCAACGTCTATCAATCCCAACCAAGAACTTTATGAGATTCATCAGGAAGCCAGTAAGTTCTACCAGGCGATTCTGATGACGACAAAGATGGGAGAAGAAGCGCGAAATTATCTGCATGAACGTGGATTGACGGATGAGGTCATCCGACATTTTCAATTGGGCTTAGCCCCAGCAGAAGGGAATTATCTCTATCGAAATCTCTCTGAGAAGTTCTCTGAGAAAGTGATTACCGATTCGGGGTTATTCACAATCTCAGATGCTGGAACAGTTTTTGATGCCTTTCAGGATCGGATTATGTTTCCTTTGACGGATGATAGTGGACGTGTCATTGCTTTTTCTGGTAGGCTGTGGAAACTAACGGATGATGGCAGTCATCAAGCCAAGTACAAGAATAGTCGAAGTACCCGTCTATTTAATAAGAGTTATGAACTTTATCATTTGGATCAAGCTAAGACGAGCGCCAAAAAGCAACATGAAATGTATATCATGGAAGGCTTTATGGATGTCATTGCGGCTTATCGAGCTGGGATTGAAAATGCAGTCGCCTCTATGGGGACAGCCTTGACACCAGAGCACGTCCAGCACCTGTCTCATTTTACCAAAAAGGTCATTCTGACCTATGATGGGGATAAGGCGGGACTTGAAGCAACCGCTAAGGCCTTGGATGTCTTGCAGGATCTGGAGTTGGAGATCGTCCGTATCCCTGATCAGATGGATCCCGATGAGTACCTCAAAAAGACCTCCCCAGAAGATCTAGCTTCCCTCTTGAAGAATTCGCGGATCAGTAAGGTTGAATTCTTGATGCACTACTGGAAACCCCAGTATATTGAGAACTTACAGGCACAGATTGAGTTTGTCGAGAAGCTGGCACCGATGATCGCCCAGACGCGCTCCATCACAGCGCAAAACACCTATATTTATAAGTTGGCAGATTTATTGCCAGACTTTGATTATTTGCAGATTGAGCAGATTGTCAATAATAGTCGTTTGCATCAACGGCAAGAAGCGCAAGAAGGTGGGCGAGCTAAAACGTCGAATGTTTCAGTCGATCTCCTGCCTAATCGTGGGATGACGCGCTTGATCAAGGCGGAAAATCATTTATTAAGTAGGATGAAAGATTTTCCAATGGTGCTCAATGATTACCGTTTGCGACCTGATTTTGTCTTTGACACACCGGAGTTACAGATCTTGTACCAATTACTCTGTCAAAATGGAGAAGTCACATCTCAGGATTTGTCCGAGCAACCTGAAGGGGTCCAGCACACCTGGTACCGGATGTTAGAAGAAGATTTGCCAGAAGAGATAGCGGATGGTGAATTAGAAGAAGTGGAAGAAACGCGAAATCGTGAGCTTCTTCGCAAAGAAAGTCAACAAATTGGAAATAAAGTGAAGGAAGCTTCCTCAATAGGGGATGCGGAAAAAGCTTTATTGGAACTCGAGCGTTTGATCGCTCAAAAAAGAAGAATGGAGTAGGAATGGCTAAAGAACAAAAAGATATTACAACATTGGATGTTCAAATTGCAGAGTTTATTCGTAGCCACAAGAAAAGTGGAACTGCAACAGATGATGAAATTAATGACAAGTTGGTTATTCCATTCACACTAGATGCAGATGGGATTGAAGATCTTTTGCAACGTATTCAAGATGCAGGAATTTCGATCACGGATAAAGATGGTAACCCAAGTGCGCGTGTGTTGAACAATGAAGAAGAGCCAGAATTGTCAGATGAGGAATTGCTTGGAAGCAACTCAGCCAAGGTCAACGACCCAGTACGGATGTACTTGAAAGAAATTGGGGTTGTTCCTCTTTTGACCAATGAAGAAGAACAAGAATTGGCTATCCTAGTGGAACAAGGTGATTTGGAAGCTAAGCAACGTCTTGCAGAAGCCAACCTTCGTTTGGTTGTATCCATTGCGAAACGTTACGTTGGTCGTGGAATGCAATTTTTGGATTTGATCCAAGAAGGAAATATGGGCTTGATGAAGGCCGTTGATAAGTTTGACTATACCAAAGGGTTCAAGTTCTCTACCTATGCTACTTGGTGGATTCGTCAGGCTATCACTCGTGCCATTGCAGACCAAGCACGGACCATTCGGATCCCTGTTCACATGGTGGAAACCATTAACAAGTTGGTTCGTGAACAACGCAATCTCTTGCAAGAATTGGGACAAGACCCAACCCCTGAACAAATCGCTGAACGCATGGATATGACGCCTGATAAGGTGCGTGAAATCTTGAAGATTGCCCAAGAGCCTGTTTCTTTGGAAACGCCAATCGGGGAAGAAGACGATAGCCATTTGGGAGATTTCATCGAAGATGAAGTGATTGAAAATCCAGTAGACTACACCACTCGTGTGGTTCTACGTGAACAATTAGATGAAGTCCTCGATACCCTGACAGACCGTGAAGAAAACGTCCTTCGTTTACGTTTCGGTTTGGATGATGGAAAAATGCGGACCTTGGAAGATGTGGGTAAAGTCTTCAACGTGACCCGTGAACGGATCCGTCAGATCGAAGCCAAAGCCCTCCGCAAACTCCGCCACCCAAGCAGAAGCAAACCATTGCGTGACTTTATAGAGGATTAAAAATGTCCAGTGGACATTTTTAACCCGAGCCGAAAAATTCGGAAGCGAGGAAGGTCCGGGGGACCTTTTTAACGGCCACCCAAAAACCAAAGAGTGGCCAGGTCCAGTGGACATTTTTAACCCGAGCCAAGAAATTCTATCGAGAGTAAAATAGCAAAAAAGGAAGTCATATGGCATATACAACTGAGCAAATTGAAGAAATTAAAAATAAAATCTTAAATGCTTTGGAAGAGGTAATCGATCCTGAGCTTGGGATTGATATTGTCAATTTAGGTCTTGTCTACGAGATCCATTTTGACGGTGAAACTGGAGCAACCATCATTGATATGACTCTAACGACCATGGGGTGTCCATTAGCGGATCTTCTGACAGATCAGATTCATGATGTTTTAGCAGAAGTAGAAGAAGTGACATCAGTGGATGTGAAGTTGGTCTGGTACCCTGCTTGGACGGTTGAAAAGATGAGCCGTTATGCACGGATCGCACTTGGAATTAGTTAACCATTCTATGCATCAAAACAAATCAGAGGTTGGGGTTTCCCTAACCTCTGATTTGTTTATCCCTGTTTTTTTGAACAAGCATTTACAAATTCTTAGCAAATTTTCAGATAAAGTTGCAATCATCAAGGGGACAAGGTATAATAGCATAAATAGAAAATAAAGGAGATTTACATGAATCAGTATCCTTTGGTCTACTTGGACCATGTGACAAAGAATTATGGGCATGAAGTTGCTCTCATGGATGTTAGTTTGAACATCCAACCTGGCCGTATTATTGGCCTTTTGGGTCCCAATGGTAGCGGGAAAACAACCATCATTAAATTGATTAATGGTTTGTTGCAACCAAGCCTTGGAAATATCTATATTCATGGGCAATTACCATCCCCAGCTTCTAAAAAAGTGGTTTCCTATTTGCCAGATACAACTTATCTGAATGAAAATATGAAGATTGTCGATGCTTTTCGCTATTTCCAAGATTTTTATGCAGATTTTAATGTCCAACGTGCTTACCAATTGCTTAATGATTTGCATTTGCAGCCAAATCAAAAATTGAACAGCCTTTCAAAAGGGAACAAGGAAAAAGTGCAATTGATTTTGGTGATGAGCCGTGAAGCTGACTTGTATGTTCTTGATGAACCAATCGGTGGGGTTGACCCAGCAGCGCGTGATTATATTTTGCGGACCATTATTCAAAACAGACGTCCAAACTCTTCTGTCTTGATTTCTACTCACTTGATTGCGGATATTGAGCAAGTTTTGGATGAGGCCATTTTCATCAACCAAGGAAGAATCCTCTTGCATGAAAATACGACTGTTATGCGCAATCAACACGGAAAATCAATCGATGAGATCTTCCGTGATCAATTCCGTGTTTATTAGGAGGAACCCATGTTTGGTAAATTATTAAAATATGAATTTAAATCGACAGCTAAGTGGTATTTATTGATCACCCTGATCGCACTAGGTTTGTCAGTGATTACAGGTGTTATTGGTGGAAGTGCTACAAACGGTTTTGTGGATATGGAAACCAATAGTATGCAAATCATAACGGGGACTCTTGGGATTCTCATTTTTGGAGGAGTCATTGGTCTTTATCTTAGTAACTACTATATTATTATCCGTCGTTTCTATTCCAACTTATACGGACGCGAAGGTTACTTGACCTGGACCCTTCCAGCTAGCCCGCATGCGATCATTTTATCTAAATTTGTGGGAGCTTTAGTAGCGAGTCTTTACTGCCTATTCCTTCTATTTTTGAGTGGTTTTATCACAATTATTGTGATGGGTGCTGTCATTGGACAAGACATCTCTCCTGTATTTAGTATTATCTCTGAGGCTTTTAGTCATTCTATTGCTTATTGGATTATCGTTTGGTGGATTTTTACCACAGCTTCAGGGATCTTCCTATTTTATGTATCGATCGCACTTGGCCAACTCTTCCAAAATCGTCGTGGATTGAAGGCTATTCTGTTTTTCTTTCTCTTGTGCATTGTTTTAAGTATCATCGGTACAGCAGTCAATCCATTAAAAGATTCATATGCTGTTGGGTCTGCATTGGTTTATGGAAATATTGATGAATTTGGACCTAACTTCATCCCAGGTCTTATCTATGAAGTCATCAAGATTGTTTCTATGTACTTCACCATTCACTATATCAGCAAGTACAAGTTGAATCTTCAATAAGTACAGTAAATTGAGCAAGGAGCTTCCCGGTGGAAGCCTTCTTGTTCAATTTTTTTCTTTTGCATTTTTGGCTACATTTTGATATACTAATTGTATTCGTTTTGGGGTCGTTACGGATTCGACAGGCATTATGAGGCATATTTTGCAACTCATCTAGCGGATGTAAAACGCCAGTTAAATATAACTGCAAAAAATAATAATTCTTACGCTTTAGCTGCCTAAACACCAGCAGGCGTGACCCGATTCGAATCGCTCGTGTTTGATGACAGGTCTTAATTTTAGCGAGATACGATCTAGCTTGGTCTAGGAGTTAGATAAGAGATTGATAGACTCGCAACTACAGGGCTTGAGTTATGTGTCGTGTAGCTGTTAAACTAAGACATAACCTATGGTTGTAGACAAATATGCTGGCAGGTGTTTGGACGTGGGTTCGACTCCCACCGGCTCCATATATACTTTCTAAAACTTCTTAAAACTTCCCAAAACATTGATAATTCAATGTTTTTTATTTTTATACTTTCTATTCTTTCCCATACCTTTTTGAAATGAACAGACCCAAAAACAGACCCTTTTTTGAAAAAGGGCCTGTCCTGATAGCTGATGGGTTTAAAAATCTATATAATTAGCAAATTTTTCACCAATATCATCCTTGGCTTGCTTGGTGATATGTGTGTAGACATTCATGGTTGTCTTGAGATCACTGTGTCCTAGTCGATGCTGGACCTGCTTCAATGTCATTCCGGCTTCAAAGCATAGGCTGGCATGCGTATGCCTAAAACCGTGAATCTTGATAGGTCTGACCTCAGTCCCTTTGACGATCTGCAAAAGCCATTTTCTTGGTAGTGAACTTGGAATTGGCTTTCCTTCAGGACTTTCAAAAATGAAAGTGGTAGTAGGATTCATTTCTCTGTACTCTGATAGCAGATCAATTGTCCTTTGATCAAGGCTAATCAGTCGGACACTACTCTTGTTTTTAGTAGCTCCCACAGATTCGCCCTCAAAACCTCTTGTAATGGCCTTGTTTATGTTCAAGGTGTTATCTATCCAGTCAGTCCATTTGAGGGCCAAAATCTCCCCTTTCCTGGCCCCTGTGAACGCAAAAAGACGGAACATGACTTTCTTTTTCAAATCATCCGTATCATCCACTAATTTCATGAATGATTTTAGCTCATCTTTATCATAAAAATCACTAGAAGAATCACTCTCTTTTTTGACAAGCGTGGTCACGCTATCAACAGGATTGGTTGAAATATAACCATAACGGATGGCATATTTGAAAATATTATTCATTAACCCTTTCAACTTCCGCCCATACACCAATTTTCTGGACCATTCATTGACCTGTTCCTGCAATTGAAGAGGAGTGATGGAAGCTATTTTTTGACTACCAAAAACAGGATAGATGTGATTTTTGATATTTCTTTCAGTCTTGATGTAAGTGCTATCCTGAACGGTATCAGCGTACTCTTTGAGCCACTTCTTTGCGATTTCCTCAAATGTGATGTCTTTTTGGGATTGTTCCCCATTTTCCAAATCGTCCTGAAGTTGTAAGAGTGCCGCCCTTGCCTTTGCTTTGGTTGGAAATCCTTGACGCTTGACATACTTATCTTTTCCGTTTTCCTTACCTACATAGATCCTAAATCCGTAGGCTGTATCACCATTCTTCTTTTTATAAGATTTTATTTCCATTGCGTTTTACCTCATTTCTTGATAAAATGGGCATAAGAAAAAGACCTTTTGAATGGCTTTTCTTACACTGTAATCCTCACACTCAATTTTTGGCGAAGGCGAGTGTGGGGATTTTTTTCTTATTTAATTATTAAGTATCTTCATCTTGCCACCATGCTCTTGAGCAATTGTTGTTTTATCTGCATCAGAAACTTTAACTATTAATTCAGGAGTATCTTTCTCTGGGTTAATTTTATAGTTGTTTTCTTTTGCCCATTTTTTAAACAACTCATTTTTTTGTTTAAGAAATGAATTAGCAAGATAGATTTTACGACTTGTACTTTCAGCACTCCACGATTCTCCAACACGGACAGAAACAGCAGTAGCATTTCCACCTGTAACAAATTCGATTTTATCACCATTGTCCAAGACTTCCGCATTTTCTCGTAAATAAATTGCGAACTCTTCCCCAAGCTTATCCGTCATTTTAAAAGTGTTGTTTTTAATAGTAGCAGACTTTTCTGCACTACTTGTAGTTTTTGATTTTGGTTTAGTTAGAGAGCTTATACCGCCAATAACAACCAAAATAATAAATATTATAAACCAAACTTGTTTATAAAAAGGCTTACTTTTTTTCATTAGATCCTCCTATTTAACTAATTAGTGAATTAAACTCGTCTTTAACCATCGTTTCATTTGCGATGGTCTTCAGACTGTATTTTTCCATAAAATGAAGATAATTAAAATCCCTAATATCATCCATTAGCTTCAATTCTTCTTCAAGCAAATGATGAATCATGCTTCTATCAGCTTGTAATTCGCAAAGCTCTCTATTCAATTCATATTGAACAGGAGTGTGTTCTTTATGACCTAATTCATGAAGAGCTACTTGTTTTTGATCTTCCACAGACAAATTAATGTCCAGGGCTAGAATATTAAGAGCAGGATTGAAAAATCCAGGGCTGTGCCAATTACTTCCGTCAAAGTAGCAGAGATTTACACCTTCTTTGGCACAAAGCTCTTGTACTGTCATATAATGTACCTCTATTTATTTTTTAAATGAGCCTCAAGGACAGCAGTGATGAAATCAATATCTTCTTCGGTCAATGGCTTTCCATCAAACAGCATGGATTGAGCCGCAATATCACGCAGATCCAATGGTGCAGAAGCATCACCATAGTTTGCGATATTCGGGTTATCAGTTCTTCCCAATAAGTAGTCTGTAGAGACATTGAAATAATCAGCAACCTTTTCTATTTTGTCACCGCTAGGCATAGAGCTTTCCCATTTTCTTAAACTACCATTGCTGAAATCTAGCTTTCTTTCCAGTTCAGCCATGGTCATTTGATGAGTAGCTGCCAATAACTTGATTCTATCAAGTAGACTCATTTTTTCCTCCTTTTTTTAAAAAAAACTTACAAAAATGTAAAATTTTCTATTTTATCTGTTGACAAGAGGAAAATTTTCTATTATACTATTCTTGTAAGTTAATTTAAAAGCTAAAACAGTAAGTTAAAAATATCTATTAAGTCCGCCAAGACAACGAGATAACAACTTATTTTTATAGCTCTCTTTTCTATACCCTAATGATAGAATATTTTCTATTATTTGTCAACGGAAACGAGATTATTTTCTTATAAAATTTTCGAAAGAAAGGAGTGCCTGGATGCTATACGACAAAATAAAAAATATAGCTGAGCAAAAAAATATTTCTATTTACAGAATCGAAAAAGATTTAGATTTAAGTAATGGAAGTATAAGAAAGTGGAACTCAAGTATTCCGTTATCACAGACTTTAAAAAAGGTAGCTGACTATTTGAACGTTTCAATAGATAAACTGATGGAAGAATAAAGGAGCTTTTATGGTACTAGAACTATTTGGAACTGAATTCAAAGAAAGACTCTTTGAAGAACTGGTTGAACTAAATCTAAAAGCATTGAATGAAGCTAAAAGAAAATCATCCAGATACACCACTTGGGTTCCCATCAAGAAACTTCAAGAAGAGACTGGTTGGGGCAGAACCAAATTAGAAGAGTGGAGAGATCAAGGTAAATTCCAGTATCAGCAATCTGGAAAAGGCGGGAAATACCTTTACAATCTGGAAGATGTTCAGAGGTTTTGTCAATCAATGCAAAAATAAAAAGCACCCGAAAAATCAGGCGCTTAACAAAATTACTAAAACAATTATAACACAAGGAGGACGCACATGGCAATATCTAGAGATATGACAGCCACAGAAGCAAATATCCTTAACTACATCAAAAAATACGCAACAAACGAAATGCCAGTTACAGCGGTTCAGCTCAGACAAAAATTTCACTGTGGCAAGAGAACAATAGAAAATATCATTGAAAGCTTGCGTGTAAATTTTGGACATCCCATAGTTGCAAAGAAGAGAAAGCCCAATGGGTATTACCTTCCTAAAAATGATGAAGAACGGAATGAGGGATTGGCACCCTACAAGCGCCAAATCTTGACAGAACAAAAGAACCTGGCAGCAATCATGGCTGTTAACTTGAATGAATATTGGAGGAATTAGAAATGTTACTAGAAATTATTATCGCTTTATTGATCATGGTGATCTTGCTTCAAATGATTATTATCAGCGCAATCAGCGAACGATGCAAAGAGTCAAAACGAGAACTCAAGAAAATGATTCAAGAACAGCAACGCATCCAAGAAGCACGGGAAGCAATGCGCTTCGGCCATCGTAGATAGGAGCAACTAAATGGCAGAAAATATGAATGTACTGCCTCATGATCTTTTAGCTGAACAAGCAGTGTTAGGTTCTATCTTCCTTGATCCTGATAAGATTCACATTGCTTCCGAATATCTGACAAAAGATAGTTTCTTCAAACTATCTCATGGGATGCTTTTCAACATTATGCAGGATCTATCAGATAAAGGAGATCCAATTGATCCCGTATCTGTCAAATCAGCCCTAGACTCTATTGGGCAGTTCGAGCAGGTCGGAGGAATGGCATTTCTTGCAAGTCTGATCAATGCAGTGCCTACAAGCGCCCACATTGAACATTATTCAAAAGTTGTCGCTGAGAAATCCAGAGCAAGAAAAGTCATCGAAGATCTAAGCCAGAGTATTTCAAATGTTTACGATGGTCAAAAAGATTTGAATGAGATCCTTTCTCAAACTGAGCAGAATTTGTCAACAATTTCAAGCGAGCAGAAAAAAGGATTCAGGCCCATCATTGATGTGATTGATTCAACTCAATCAATTCTAGATGAACGCTCTCAGAAGGTTGGTGTTGTGACAGGAACCTCAACAGGATTCACTGATTTTGACCAAATCACAACAGGCCTTCATGAAGATAATTTGATCATTATCGCTGCAAGGCCTGCAATGGGGAAGACAGCATTTGCCCTGAACATTGCTCAGAACGTGGCCAAAAGTTCAGATAAAGCAGTAGCAATCTTCTCGCTTGAGATGGGAGCAGAAAGCTTGGTGGAGCGTATGCTGTCAGCAGAAGGCTTGATTCCATCGTATCATGTCAGAACAGGGAATCTCTCTGAGAGCGAATGGCGCAGAATGATTTCAGCACAGGAACGACTAGCAAAAGGGAAGATCTTCATTGATGACACAGCAGGAATCAGAATTTCAGAAATTAGATCAAAGGCCAAAAGACTGGCTCAAGAAAATGGCGGTTTAGGATTGATTGTGATTGACTATCTTCAACTAATCGAAGGAAGAGGAAGAGAGAATAGACAACAGGAAGTCTCTGAAATTTCAAGACAATTGAAGATCATAGCCAAAGAATTGAAAGTCCCTGTCATCGCTCTCAGTCAGTTATCTCGTGGAGTTGATCAACGGAATGATAAGAGACCTATACTTTCAGACTTGAGGGAATCTGGATCAATTGAACAGGATGCTGACATAGTAGCCTTCTTGTACAGAGAAGCTTACTACAAGCGTGATGAACAAGAAGAGCCAGACAATGTGACAGAACTCATCCTTGAAAAAAATAGGCATGGGAGTCTTGGAACTGTCCAGCTATACTTCCTCAAAGAATACGCAAAATTTGCAAACAAGGAGGCCTGATGAATGGTAACTGAAAACCGTAGATATTACTGGTTACAACTAAAAGATGACTTCTTCAACTCCAAGGAAATGAAGCTAATGCGGAAACTTCCCGGAGGAGAAGAGATCACAATCATCTATCTGAAGATGATGCTTGTAAGTCTATCAGAACAAGGAAAATTGTATTTTGAAGGATTGGCTGAGGATCTAGCTGAAGAACTATCACTCATTACTGATGAAGATCCTGAAGCAATTAGATTGACATTGATGTTCTTAACTAAAAAGAAATTGTTGACAACATCAGACAATTATCAGTTCAATCTTGAGCAAGTTCCAGAAATGATAGGTAGTGAAACCGCTAGCGCCCGTAGAGTTCGCAAACATCGAGAAAATCAAAAAGCGTTACAATGTAACTCCGATGTAACAAAGTGTAATGGAGATATAGATATAGATATAGATATAGATATAGATAAGGGGCAAAAGCCCCAATCAGATGTCTATGAAGAAATTATCAAATATTTGAATGAGAAAACTGGTTCACATTTTAAACCAACTAGCAAGTCAACTCAAAGACTAATCAACGGAAGATTGAGTGAGAACTACACAATTGAAGACTTCAAATATGTGATTGATGTTAAGACAAACGAATGGAAGGACAATACAAAGATGTCTAAATACTTAACACCAGATACGCTCTTCAATGCTAGTAAATTTGAAAAATACCGCAATCAGCAAATGCCAAAACAGCAAAATGTTCAGAAGCAAGATGAAAGGTTGGGATTCTAATGAATGAAGAAATTACATCTTGTGAAAAACATGGCTGTCAGGTCCAACATGCAAAAGTGAAGATCAGTGGATCAGAACAGATCATTGAGATCTGTCCCGAATGCGAAAAAGAAGAAATCCTGAAGATGGAATCTCTTTTGAGACAGGAAGCAAAAATCAAAGCCCTCTTGTCTCACACTTACAAAGTATTTGAAAGAGAAAGCATCTATTCTCAAGAGTTGAGTGATAAGACATTAGAGAATTATACAGCAGACAATTCAACTAATGAGCAAGCTCTCAACTTCATGAAACGGATGCTGAGGGATTATCTAAAATTTGAAACAGGGAATGTGATCCTAAGTGGACCGCCTGGCATTGGAAAGAGTCATCTGTCTATTGGATTAGCAAAAGCATTGAATGAGCAATCAAAAGAATGTAAGAATCCAAAAAGTGTGATCTTCATCTCAACATCAGCTCTCTTCAATAAGATTGAAGAAAGCTTCAATGGTCGAGGAGACTTCACAGAGAACTACGCTGTGGACCTACTCAGCAAAGTTGACTTTCTCTTCTTGGATGATTTGGGGAAAGAAAGTAGCATGAGCGCCAATCTTAAAGAGGCGAATGATTGGAGACAAAGGGTGCTATTCAAAATATTGGATAGCAGGCAAACAACATTCTTCAACACTAACTTGTCAAGTAATGACATTAAAACAATTTACAATCAAGCGCTTGCTGATCGAATCTTCAAGGGAGCAAGCAATCACATTTTTAAATTTCCTGAAACTATGGAAAGTCGGAGGTATTAACGAATGGAAAACAACAAACTAAAGGATCTAATTTCAAAAGTTCAAAAATGGTTTTATGATCGCAACCTACACACTCAAGAACCAAATAAGCAATTCCTGAAACTCTATGAAGAAATTGGGGAGCTGTCGAGAGGAATTGCTGAAAAAGATGAAGAAGTGACCAAAGATAGTATTGGAGACATCACTGTTGTATTGATTGGATTAACTCTTCAACTTGGTATCAACACAAAAGAAATCTTCCCAGAACAAGAGAAATTCATTTTTTCAGAAGCTGCAAAAACAGAAGATTATTTTGTACTGATGATGGATCAAGCTCTTGCATCTTATTTCAACCGCCAAGGCTACCAACTTAAAAGCGTAGTACATGAGTTGATGCGAATTTCTCAAATGCTCAACTATGACTTTGTTGAGTGCTTAAATAAAGCCTATGAAGAAATCAAGGACCGCAAAGGAAAATTGGTTGATGGCATTTGGATCAAGGAGGAAAGACTAAAATGAAAGAACGGTCATTTGAACAGATTTTAGAAGAGATGAATGATTCAGTAAATAAGCCAAATCACTATTGTGGTGAATATGGTCTAGAATCCATTGATGTCATCCGGAACTTTGCAGGAAACCTGAAAGGAGTTCAGGGATTTTATTGGGGAAATGCTATCAAGTATCTTTGTAGATTCCAGAAGAAGAACGGGCTTGAAGATTTGGATAAGGCTAAGAAATATCTTGAATGGCTTATTGAGGATTTGAAAACCAGCCATGAACAGGAGTGACAGCATGAGAGATTACACAAGAAATCAGATGGATCACTTCCGTCAACAATTGCAATTGCTGATTCTTGGTAAAGGATTGACACGCAAAGAACTCTCAAGAAAATTGAATAGAAATCAGAACACAATTCAGCAATGGATCACAAAAGACGATATAAAACCGGCTCATGTCCAAGAATTGTGCAAGTTCTTCAATATTGATGAGAAAACATTGATGGGGGATCCAGAGGAATTGACGGATTATAGATTCTTTGATCAAGGGAAATACATCTGTACAGCTCCACTGAAAGAATTGAGCAAGATCACAGGAAAAGATGTCTCACTTCTCAAGTATTATATACACTTGAATGAACGAGGAAGAGAGGCTGGTCAATTCAGACTAGAAAGGGTAATTGAAGATGAAAAGTAAAATCAACTGGCTGATTATAAATTTGATCTCATTGGCAGCTATTTCATTAGTCATCGCTATCAATCTCAATTCTAGATTAGTAGATCAAGAGAATAAGATCAAAGATATGGAATGGACGATTCAGGAACATGAATTGAGCATCCAGAGATTAGCTGAACAGAATACTGCACAAGATACAATCTTGAATAAATTAAATCAAGAATATCAAATGCAGGAACGCAAGAAAGCAGAAGCGCTCAAGGAAGCTGCTGAAATGAATAATGTCGGAGGATAATAATGATTAACAATGTGACTCTTATTGGTCGATTGACCAGAGATGCAGAACTACGCTACACACCTAGCAACATCGCAACCGCTCAATTCAACATTGCATGCAATCGCAATTTCAAAAATGCAAATGATGAGTATGATGCAGATTTTATCAACTGTGTAATGTGGCGAGAACAAGCAGAACGCTTCTGCAATTGGACGAGAAAAGGAATGCTTGTGGGAATCACAGGACGAATCCAAACAAGAAGTTATGAGAACCAGCAGGGGCAACGTGTATATGTGACTGAAGTTGTCGCAGAAAATTTCCAAATTCTGGAAAAACGTGATAACACTGCAAATCAAAACAGCATGACAGAACAGATGCCACCAAGCTACACAAGCCCGATGGACATCACAGATGACAAATTACCATTTTAAGAAAATCAAATATTGAAGAGGAGGATTTATAAAATGGATGCTTGTACTAAAGTTTTAGTTTATGGTAACTTTGACGGGTTTGCTCATTCTACAGATGATTCGCTATTAATTAGTGTAGTTCTTGATGGTGGCGAAAAAGTAGAAATATCAGAAGAGTTTATTGTAAGCGCAGATCAAATGGTCAATAAATATAAAATTAAACTAAAAGACGTTATCGAACGAATTGAAAAGTTTGATCTTGCAACTAAAGCAGTATGGATCAATGAAATTTTGAATAAACTTGGAAGTGATTATGGGTTGCATAAATATTATACAGGGTATAAACAAGGTAAAATTGATGGTGCTATAGAACCGCAGAAAGTCACAATCCCTCAATTTGTGGCTGATTGGATTGAGTATGCAAAATTTGAAGATTATCATTTGTTAGGTGGGATGGACTCAATCGCGATTAGTGGAAGAAAAAATCTTGACGAATGGTTTCGTGATAATGATGACAACATGGATCTCTTTGCCCGAGCATGGCTTGACGGCTACACAGTCGAGAAAGAACCAAAGTACACAGTTAAGTTAAAAAACACAGATGATTATCTGGTAAAAACAAACAATGACGACTACCGTTTTTACAACAACATTTACACAAATAGAAGAAAACACACCCGTAAAGAAATTGAAAATGCTGGGTTTGGATGGGTTTTTTCTTGCGAAGGTGTAGAAGTTGAGGAGGTGGGAAAATGAACAATGATGTATATGAAGAACTGGAAAAACTTATGAGCTTATTTCCTGATTCATTTATAAATAGACAACTGGAACTAATTCTTATTCCAAAAACTAACACTTACTTTTCTTTAAAAGACTGTTTCACCAAGAAAGATATCATCTCAAAGGTGTTGATGTGGTGTACTAGGGATATAGCTAAAGCCAGACCATATCAGCAACAAAAAAGGAATATTGCATTTTACGTAGACAATCGTATGCGTTTGGAAAAATATTTAGGTACAGACATCAATGTAGACGTAGTTTATCATTGTCTAGGAAATGGGATTAACAAAGAATTGACACACAAGTTTATTGATAGTGGATTCAACATGGAAATCCTATATTTAGAAGTTTAGGAGGTAACAGAATGACACGACCAAACAGATACCCATACACTAAGAATCAATGGGAAGAAGAAAAGACTGCTGTATTCTTTAGACGAGGTGACACTATTTTAAAATTGAGGGTTAAACGCAATAGAATTACAAGCGAGGTAAGACAATGTCTCTAAATAAATCGAGAAAACGACTGATTAAGAAGTATCGTAAATTATATAACAGCCATCCAATAGGTTTGAAATTCAGCGCAGATGGTGGTAAGACCTTTGTTGCCCTAGGAAATATTGTTGAAACTTACATTCCAAATGTCAAGAACATCGACTCTGGAAGCATTAATGCAAGTAAATTAGGGACTGACGGATTCGGCTTTAGAAATCTTGAGATAACTCTTAAATCAGATATCTCAAAGGAAGAATTCAATAAATTGAAAGGTGTATTGTGGTAGTGGGATGGACTTTCAAAACTTTATCTACATACTATTCGCACTGGTCTGGATATCTGGTTTGATCTGGGCTAGCGTGATAGCTTTTAAAAGCAGGAGAAAGAAATGAAGATGTATGTCGTAAGAAAATATCACGGTCATTCAAGTTGGATTGATCCTAAACATTTAGCTGAATACACTGAAGCTGAATTTCAGACAAGGCATGAAGCTCTTGCTCACTGTGAAAGACTAAAAGGAAAAGGGATAGTAGAAATCTATCAAAGAGAGGTTACTGAATGAAAAAATTAAACAACAGAGAATTGTTTAACCTTGATCAAGAATTATTCAATTTTCGTGGAATTGACCGGGCAATTTGGACACGCAAAGCAGAATTGATGGCAAAGAACGGTGATGACCTTGTTGGGGGTGGCAAGTCTGGCATCAGCAAACCAACAGAAAACACAGTGATGAAATTTGCTACTGATGTGACTCTGAAGAATCTTGAGCTGTTCAAAGAAACTGTTGAATCCTTCAAAAAGCAACTGACAGGAGAGCAGCTTGATATTTTCTATCTGAGATGGGGACAAGCTAATCTTGATTGGGAAGAAATTGCAGAAAAGCAATTTGTCAGCAATGCCACGATTTACCGCAAACGTGCTGGCATCTTGGAAACGTATGCCAGAATGAAAGGTGTACTCTAAATTGAGAATATAAGATATTGTATTCTCACACAAAATAAAATACTATAATCTTGTTCATGATAATCACATCATGGATGAGAGGGTCTCCTAATAGTGGTTAGGGAGTTAGCTCAAATGGTAGAGCATGCTGGCGGAAAACAGCAGACGCAGGTTCAAGCCCTGTACTCCCAATTCCTTATGAAAATCAATTTTAATATAGAGAGGGGGAAGCGTATGGAAGAGGTCTCACCCATTAAAGACACGGATGACATTCAAGCCATGAAGGACTATCTGAGAGAATGGAATGAAATGTATTACATGCTATTTATCACTGGTCTCAATACAGGCTTGCGAGTTGGTGACATCCTCACACTCAAAGTCAAAGATGTTCAGGGATGGCACATCAAGCTACGAGAAAGAAAGACTGGCAAGCAGATTTCTCGTAGGATGACGAAAGAGCTGAAACGAGAAATGAGGAAGTATGTTGAAGGGAAGCCATTCCATCATTTCTTATTCAAGAGCAGGCAAGGAGGAAATAAGGCCATCACTCGTGAACGAGCCTACCAGATCATTCATGAGGCTGCTGAAGAATTGGGCATTGATAATGTGGGAACACATACAATGCGCAAAACATTTGGATATAAATACTATAATAAAACAAAGGATGTAGGCACACTACAGAAGATGTTCAATCATTCATCTCCAGCTATTACGCTGAGATACATTGGAATTGAACAAGCTGAACTAGATGATGCCTTAAGAAACTTTGTTATTTAATTTTTTATATTTTTGACATTAACATAACGAGTTAGGCATAAGCTGAGAAAAGAGAAACGAATAAAACCCATATCCTAAAAGGATTTCAGAAATAAGGCGAGCTTAACAAAATATAAGATATGTGAAAGTGAGGGGGAAAATGATTCCAAAATTCAAAGTATGGGACAAAAATAAACAATGTATAAAAGATGTTGATTTCACTCCAAAAGGTATTTCATTTGATGATGTGGAATTCATGCAATCAACAGGACTTGAAGACGCAAACGGTAATGAGATATTTGAAGCAGATGTTCTGAGAAACAATGCGCAAGAATATATATTTCTTGTAAGATATGATTATGACAATTGCAGATGGTTTGGTGAAGGTATTACAATAAATACCAGAATAGACATAACAAGAGACGTTCTCAAATACTACTCAAAAATTGGGAATCGTTGGGAAAGCCCTGAATTGTTAAAAAAAGAAAAACGCTACAAAGTGAAAATAAAAGCATCCGGTCAATACATCATGAGAGATCCTGATGAAGATGCAATTTATTTTTACAGTAGTAAAGCTTATTCAAAACTTACAAAGAAGAAATTGGAACAAGCTGGATTTGGTTGGGTCTTTGATTGTAAAGGAATTGAAATAGAGGAGGTAGTGGAATGATTCCAAAATATAGAGCATGGGATAAAGAAACAAAAACCATGAATGGCATGGCTGAGATTTACAGAAATCGAAACCAAGAAATCGAATTACGACCAAGAGATGGGAATATCATTCTCATGCAATCAACAGGCCTAGTTGATAAGAATGGTAAAGAAATCTTTGAGGGGGATATCATCCGAACAAGTGCTTATGGCTGTATTGTAGGATTTGGGGAATATACCTACTTTGAAGATGAAAACACACCAACAACAGAAATCGGATTTCACTTATCATTTCTAAACGTGACTCCTGCTACTTATGCGCCTTTTGATAAGTATTATTGGGATACTTGCGAAGTGATAGGAAATATTTATGAGAATGAATTGGATCTGATAATGTACGAAGTCTATAAATATAATAAAGAAACGAGTGAGGATAAATAATGGCACGACCAAACAGATACCCATACACTAGAAGTCAGTGGGAAGAAGAATTCACATTGGTGTATTCTGGTGAAAGTTGTTGTTTTAAAACGAGAGTTGAAAGAAATCGAATTACAAACGAGGTGAAAAAAAATGAGAAAATAAACTCTTGTTTTCTCACATAAAATAAAATATTATGATAGCATAGCTTTCAAGTATGAGAGGGACAGACCAAAGAGATTGGCTGTCCTTTTTGTGTGAGGAGGATTATATGTATAACAAAATTGTTAGACCTTCTTTGAAGACAAAGAAGTGGGAAAAGTTCAGAGATAAGATTCTAAGAAAACATAATTATCTTTGTCAGGAAAGTTTGAGATATGGAATATCAGAACCGGCTGAAATGGTTCATCATATTTTTCCCGTGTCCGAATATCCTGAACTGGAATTCCAAGAATGGAATTGTTTACCTCTCACTAACAAGAGACACAATACTTTTCATGATAGAACCAATGATAAAGTTATTGGTCAAGGAATTTTTTGGCAAAAGAAACGAAAAAGGGAATTTTTGAATTTTTACAAAAATCAAAAAAACGAAATTTTGTAAAAATCGAATTTTTCAATTTTTCAATTTTTGAATTTTTCGATTATCCCCCCCATCGAAAAAAATTTTTTTCGAGCGTCTGGGAACCGGTGAAGGGAACTTTTTCCAAGTCGGAGGCCTTCAGACAAAAAGGGGATAAAAACTAAAGGGATTTTAGGAAGGAGGCCTAGTTTTTGGCAAAACCAGTCACAGCTAAATCTATCAAGTCAAAAGTCATCAAACAGATGAAAGAGCTTGGGACCTATCGCAAAGAATTTGACATGATTATTGACATCTTTGCAGGCATGCTATATCAGTATCAGAAACTTGCTCAGGACTATGCTGATATGGGCTACCCTGTCACAGATGTTTATGTTAACAAGGCAGGAGCTGAGAATGAACGTAAGGTCCCCATCCTAACAGCGATGGAAATCCTACGGAAAGACATACTCAGTTATTCTAATCAATTGATGATGAATCCAAAATCACTTGGTGAAGTAGTAGAGCAAGACAATGGATCTGTTCTTACTGAGGTTCTAAAATTCAAGGACCAAATCAAAAAGAAACGGGTGAAGTCTGATGGGTAACGTGGAGAAAGCTAAAGAATACGCTCAACACGTTCTGGACCATCAGGAAGAGCATTGTGAAGAGAACATTTTGGCAGCATCACGCTTTCTGAGAGATTTGGACAATCCAGAGTTTGAGATGGATGAAGACATGGTTGATTTTGTCGTTCATTTCATTGAACATACAATTGTCCATCAGCAGGGTGATGATATGTTTGCGGTCTCTATCCGTAATAAGCCATTACTTTTGCAACCCTGGCAACATTTTGTGGTGGTCAATCTCTTTGGATTCTATATCAAGGGAACGAATGAGAGACGCTTTAAGGAAGCCTTGATCATGCTTGCCAGGAAAAATGGCAAGACTTCATTCACTGCTGCAATCGCTCTAGCTTATCAGATCCTTGATACAGATAGCGGTTCAAAATGCTATATTGTAGCCAATTCTGTCAAGCAAGCCTTGGAAGCCTTTGGATTTTTGAGGTTCAATGTTGAGCGATGGAATGATAAGAACATTCGCATAAAAGATAACAACCAAGAACACTCCATCACTGCCAATTTTGGCGAGGAGGGTTCATTCTTTATCCAAGCACTGGCCAATGATGAAAGCAGGCTTGACTCTCTCAATGGAAATGTCATCATCCTAGATGAAGCACACACCATGAGAAATTCTAAAAAATACGGTCTTATGAAGAAAACAATGTCAGCATACCGAAACAGTATGCTTTTTGTTATCTCTACAGCAGGGGACATCCCAACAGGCTTCCTTGCTAACCGTCTGAAATACTGTCAGAAAGTCCTGAAAGAGCTGGTCAAAGATGATTCATTCTTCATTTTCATCTGCAAAGCGAATCAGGCTACTGATGGAGATGTGGGAGACTATCTGGATGAGAATGTTTTGAAGATGGCTAATCCTTCATGGGGTGTGACTGTATCGCTCAAGGCACTCAAGGAAGAAGCAGAACAGGCTTTGAATGATCCACAGACCAGAAATGAGTTCTTCAACAAGACATTGAATGTCTTCACCAACTCAATGAACGCTTATTTCAATCCAGATGAGTTCATTGCCAGTGATGACTGCTATGACTGGACCATTGAGGAGCTTGCGAATCTCCCTATTCGCTGGTATGGAGGAGCTGACCTTTCAAGACTGCATGACTTGACTGCTGCTGCTCTTTACGGGGTTTACAATGACGGTGAAAAAGATGTTGATATCTGTATCACACACGCTTTTTTCCCTCGTGTCAATGCTCAAAAAAAAGCCAATGATGATGGCATCCCACTTTTTGGGTGGCAATCAGATGGGTGGCTGACTATGAGCAACACTCCAACAGTCCTCTATGATGATATTGTTAAATGGTTCATAGAGATGAGACAGAAAGGCTTCAAAATTGCTGCTGTCGGTATGGACAGGAAATTTGGTAGAGAGTTCATGCTCAAAATGAAGCAAGCTAAATTCAAAATGATTGACCAGCCTCAGCTATTCTATTTGAAATCAGAGGGATTCAGAAGGATTGAATTGAAAGTGAAGAATAAAGAATTCTATTATGTACATTCGGACGCTTATGAGTATTGTGTCAGCAATGTCAGAGCCATTGAGAAAGTGGATGACGCTGTCCAGTATGAGAAGTTAGACGGTGATGGCGGTACAGCAAGAATTGACTTGTTTGATGCGAGCGTTTTTGCTTGTATACAGGCACTTGCTAACCTTGGTAAGAATAAGAATGTGATGGCTTACTTTGATTAAGTAGAAAGGAGGTGAGAAATATGGGAATCTTTGACAAATTATTCAAGCGTGGGAAGTCTCAGACGATGTTCACAAGCTTTGGGAGTTCAGATCTGGGGATCATGTACGACGGTGATGGCTATATTCCATTAGCAAGGAATCCAGATGTGATCATGGCAGTCAATAAAATCGCTGACATGGTTTCAAATATGACTATCCAGTTAATGGAGAATACAGAATCCGGTGATGTACGAATCAAGGACGGGTTAGCCCATAAGATTGATATAAACCCTTGTGATCACATGACAAGAAAATCATGGATCTTCAAGATTGTCAGGGACTTGCTCCTGTTTGGTGACGGAAATTCTGTGCTACATGTGGAATATGATCCAATGACTGACTACATCAGCAATCTCAGACCGTTTCCAATGTCAGAAGTATCATTCAAGAGTAATGATCTAACATACATGATCCACTTCAGGGACACTGATTTCAATCCAGATGAAGTGGTTCACTTCGCCATCAATCCTGATCCAGACCGGCCTTATATTGGGACCGGTTTTAGATTTGCTTTGAAAGATATTGTTCGCAATTTGAACATGGCTACACAGACCAAGAAAGGCTTCATGAATGGAAAAAACATTCCAAGCCTTATTATCAAGGTGGATTCATCAAGTGAGGAACTTGGAACAGTGGAAGGTCGTGAGAAAATCGCTAAGAAATATCTGACCACAAGCCAGTCCGGTGAACCTTGGATTGTTCCAGAAGCTTTGCTGGAAGTGGAACAAGTGAAGCCATTAAGTTTGAATGACATCGCTTTGAATGAGTCAGTAGAAATTGATAAGAAGACAGTAGCTGGAATGTTAGGTGTTCCGGCTTTTGTGTTGGGTGTGGGAGATTTCAACAAAGAAGAATACAACAACTTTGTGAATACCACCATCATGAGCATCGCAACAACGATCACTCAGACGCTCACAAGAGACCTACTGACTTCAACCACACGCTACTTCAAATTCAATCCACGTTCACTGTATTCTTACGACATCACAGAGCTTTCAACTGTCGCTCAACAAATGACCAACAGTGCTGCAATGCGTAGAAACGAGTGGAGAGATTGGGTCGGTATGACTCCGGATCCTGAAATGGATGAAATTATTGTTCTTGAAAACTACCTTCCACAAGGGGAGTTAGGCAATCAGAACAAATTAAATAAGGAAGGAGGAAATGCCAGTGAAGAAACGTAATTCCTACATCGCTACTCAATTTGAGACACGAGAAGAACAAGAATCTGGTGACTTGATTCTGAGTGGCTACTTCATCCGGTTCGATGAAGAAACTGAGCTGTGGCCAGGCTATTTTGAAGTGATCAAACGTGCAGGAGTGGAAGAAGCCATCAAGAATGCTGACATCCGTGCATTGTTTAACCATGATCATAACCTAGTATTAGGGCGCACAGGGAACAGCACAGTGAGTCTCAAAGTTGATGACAAAGGCCTTTATGGTGACATTATCATCAACAGGAATGATCCTGACGCTATGGGAGCCTATGCCCGTGTACAGCGAGGGGATATTGTTGGATGCAGTTTTGGATTTATGCCAATCAAGGTGGACACTATTGAGCGTGAAGATGGTTCTTATCTTGATACCGTGTTAGAGCTTGAAATCTTTGAGGTCAGCCCTTGCACGTTCCCGGCCTATCCACAGACTGAAATTGCTGCACGCAAGAAAGACTTTGAATGTCTGAAACGTGCTAACAGTGAAGCGTTAAATGAACGCAAAATGAAAATTAAGGAGAAATACAATCTATGAACAAAGCATTGATTCTGGGCGCACGTATGCGCACAAAAGCAAATAAGGTTGTTGAATTGGAAGAAGCAATTGAAGAATTGAACAACCGTTCTGTAATTGAAGCAGAAAAACTGGACCGTGCTGAAACTGAAGAAGAAGTTTCAGCGGTTGAAAAGAGCCTTGAAGACATCCAAAAAGAATTGGAAGAAAAACAGGCAGAAAAAGCAAAACTTGAAGAAGAAATTGAAGAGCTTCAAAAACAAGTTGATGAAAACAATCGAAAAGCCCCAACATTCAAAGATGTTGAGCAACGTGGAGGAAAGAAATTGGAACAACGTGACGCAATTGCTAAATTCATTCGTACTGGTCAAACTCGTGACATTGAAGGTCTTAAAACAACTGACTCTGGAAGCGCTGCTTTGATCCCAACTGAAGTGCTAAAACCTCACTTCCTTGAAAAGACACGCAATCCACTCTTGGATCTTGTCCAACGTGTCAAAGTAAATAGTGGTTCTGGTAAATATCCAGTTATCAAGAAGACAGACAGCAAAACGGCTTCAACTGATGAATTGAAAGCTAATCCTGAACTTGGAAAACCAAGCATCAGCGAAATTGATTACTCAATCAAGACTTACCGTGGTTACATTCCTGTATCTCAAGAAATGATTGATGATGCAGACTATGACATCATGTCAATCGTAGAAGATGAAGTATTCAACCAAGGTGAAAACACTGAATTGTCATTGGTCGCTACCATCCTCAAATCAGCAACTCAAGCAGATGCTGCTGGATTTGATGGCATCAAAGACATCTACAACAAAAAACTTAAATCAATCTACAAAGCAAGTATTGTTGTAACTCAATCAATGTTCGCAGCACTTGACAAGGTCAAGGATAAAAATGGGAAATACATGCTTCAACCAGATGTTACATCCCCTACAGGCTATTCTTTCGGTGGGAAAACCATTTATCCAGTGGATGACACCCTATTTGGCAATGAAGGTGACATGAAGTTCTTTATCGGAGATGTTGCTGAATTCGTTAAATTGTTTGACCGTCTTCAAGTATCAGTTAAATGGATTAACAATGACATTTATGGCCAATTGCTTGGGCTTTTCCTACGTCTTGATGTCAAGAAAGTAGATGAATCTGCTGGATTCTTTGGCACATACACTGATGTTGTAGCGTAAGGAGGTATCACATGGCCTATACAGTAATCCGTCCATTCAAGGACATGCGTGACACAGAACAACATGAATATAAAATTGATGATGTATTTCCACGCAAAGGCTATGAACCTGATCAAGAGTTTGTTCAAGGACTCTTGACAGGCTTCAACTCAGCAGGCTCAATCTTCATCACTGATGAAGTAATAAAGAAAGCTACTAAGAAAGTAGAAGAGGCTGCTGAAGAAGTGGAAGAAACTGCTGAGAAAGCAGAAGAGACCTCTGAAGAAGTGGAAGCGACTACTGAAGAAGTAGAAGAAACCACTGAAGAAAAACCAAAACGCAAGAAAGCAACCAAGAAAGAGGAAGAATAGCATGGACACTGGTCAGTTAGTGGAATTACTTAAAATTAAATTAGGAATTGCTTCAAATTTGCGAGATAAAACACTGGAGAAGATTGTCTCAAGCGTCATCAGCGAATTAACAAACAATCTGGGTGTTGAATTGGTTCCAGATCGTGCTGACCATGAAATGTTCATTGTTGACTTTGCTGCTTATCGCTATGAAGGTGGTGTTGATCTACCACGTCACCTTCAATGGCGCTTGCACAATCTGCAAATCTCTTCCAAGAAAGAGGTGTGAGATGTGGAATGATGAAATCACATTGATAGGTTTTAAAATTACAGGTAAGGACAAGCTCAAGCAAGATCTGACTGAGAAAGTAAAGACTACAATTTTTTGTAAGAAAAAATCTATCACACGATCCGAATTTTACCAAGCCAACCAGGCTGGCATTCGTCCAAATCTGATTGTTGATATTCACAGCTTTGAATATGATAATCAGGAATTTGCTGAATTTGGCGGTAAGGAATACCGGATTTTGAAGACATATCCAATCAACCTCAACATCCTTGAATTGACTTTAGTGGAGAAAATGACATGAGCCAAGATCTAGCCAGTCAAATTGCTAAAGCATTAGCAGAGTATTCCACTGAAGTTGAAGAGAAAGTTGACAAGATAGCAGAAGAAACAGCAGAAGAGGCCGTCCAAGAATTAAATACCACAAGCCCAAAAAGTCCAAGGGCAAAAGGTGGTAAGTATGCCAAATCGTGGAAAAAAACAAAGATGGGGAAAGGTAATTTTGTAGTGCATAACAAAAATTACCGCCTCCCACATTTGCTTGAATTTGGCCACTTAAAAAGGAACGGGGGACGGGTTTCCGGCATCGTACACATCAAGCCGGCAGAAGATCACGCTATTGAGAATTTTGAAAAGAAATTGAAGGAGCTTGGAAGATGAAGCTGTCAGAGTTTGCAGATATTTTGGAACAGGCTGGCTTGCCAGTCACTTACAAGGCATTCAGGGAAGGAAATGTCCCCACGCTGCCTTACCTTGTCTATTTTGAAAGCTTGCCATCTATCACAGGAACAGACAATCAAGCATCATACATGATCCGTGCTGTCACTGTAGAGTTGGCATTTGAACGAAAAGATGAGGAGCTAGAAGAACGATTGGAAGAGCTGTGGAATGACCACAAGCTCTTTTATGATGTTCAAGAAGAAAATTTTATTGAATCAGAAAGACTGTTTGTGAAGTCTTATGAAGTCTATCTATATTGAGGAGGAAAGAAATGACTGAAAATAAAGTTACCTATGGACTTGAAAATGTCCATGTGGCACCAATCCAATCAATCAGTGAAGCAGGAGTGATCACTTATGGTCAAGTATTCCGCTTCCCTGGAGCGATGGAATTGACGCTGGACCCTAAAGGGGATTCAGGATCAGTGAAAGCTGATAACATTGATTATTACTTCGTCAACTCAAACGAAGGTTACGAAGGTAAATTCAAAGTCCCACACATCATTGAAGCATTCGCAACAAAAATTTTGGGCGACATCAAAGACTCTACAACAGGAGTGGTCACAGAAAAAGCAGATGCGAAGACAACCAACTTCGCACTTATGTTTGAATTTGCTGGGGATGCTAACAAGACACGCCATGTCATGTATTACTGTTCAGCAAGTCGCCCATCGAGCGGATCAGCTACCAAGAACGGAACCAACGTGAATGAACGTGAATTGAGCTTCAATGCCAGCCCTCGTCCCGGTGACCAAGTTGTGAAACGTTCCATCACATCAGCGGATGATCAAGAAGTTTATAAGAAATGGTTTGAAAAGGTCTATGAACCTAATCAAGCTTTGTAATTAAGGAGGTCTTAAATGCGTAAGAGTGTGACCATTAGTGAAAAGGAGTATGAGCTTGTAACAAATGCTTACACTCCTATCGCTTATAAGAGTGAGTTTGGGAAAGATTTCTTCCAAGATCTATTTGGAATGATCTCAAACCAGAATATCATGCAAATGGCTGAAAATGGCAACAATGAAGTTGACATCAACATGTTGGCCAATTTTGACATGACCTTCTTCAATCGCTTGTTTTGGGTTTTCACGAAGTCAGGAAATCCATACATCAAGCCTTATGAACAATTTTTCATGGAGATGGAAGAATTTCCTTTGCAGGACATCGCTCCAATCTTGATGGAAATGATCAACGACACAATGATATCAAAAAAAAAACAGATGAGTCAGAATCAGCCAGTGATGAAATCTTTACAGTAGAATCATACCTTTCATGCTGTAAAGAAACTGGACTTACAATTGATGATCTAAAGCACATTTCAATTGGAATGGCTCTGGATTATCAAACAGATTATGTGAATTTGCGAACTGAAAAGAAATCAGAAACACGCAAGGCCACACAGTCAGATTTTGACTCATTCTAGTCTGAAATAGAGTGCTGAGAGGAACAATCTGAGGTCAAGTTCATCGAATGGATGGACGATTGATCACAAGAATCCTTTAGGCGCTCTTTATATTTTTATGTGAAAGGAGGAAATATGGCCGGTAATATTAAAGGGATAAAAATTGAAATTGGCGGTGACACACAGCCCCTTCAAAATGCCCTAAAGAAAGTAAATTCTGCCTCCATTGAGGCAGCAAAAGAATTGAAGAGTATTGACAAGGCTCTGAAATTTGACACAGGGAATGTGACTCTATTGGCTCAGAAGCAAGAAGTCCTCCAGAAACAAGTTTCAACAACCAAGGAAAAACTGGAAACGCTGAGACAAGCACAAGCACAAGTTGAAGCTCAATTCAAGAGTGGTGACATTGGTGCTGATCAATACCGTGCATTTCAACGGGAAGTGGTCCAGACAGAGAATATCCTGAAGGGCTATGAGAACAAGCTTGAGAATGTCAATAAGGCATTAGATGGAAACGGGAATGCTACTAAATCCAACCGTGAACAACTGAAAGAGCTTCAAAACGAGCAACAGCGTCTTGCCAGCGAAGGTGACAAAGTTGTCAGCTCATTCAAACTGCAAGAAAGCCAAATGGGTTCCAATGCTAGTGAAGCAGACAAGCTGGCACTTGCTGAACAGAAGATTGGGAAGCAAAGCGAGATTGTCGCCCAACAGGTCGAGAACCTTGAGAAACAACTTGCCATTGCAAAGCAAGAGTATGGCGAGAACTCAACAGAAGTCAATAAGCTAGAGACTCAACTGAATGAGTCCAAGGCTGCCTTCAACGGTCTCGCTAATGAGATGGAAAATCTTGGCGAATCAGGAAAGAAAGCTAGTAGCGGTCTTGAAGAGACAAACAAGCTTCTGAAAGCCGAATTGCTGAATCAATTCTCTGAGAAATTATCTGAGATCAGTCAAAAGTTGGTTGATTTTGGGAAGAGCGCCCTAGATGCGTTCCGGGAAATTGATGAGGGAATGGACACTATTGTTACAAAGACCGGTGCAAGTGGCAAGTCTCTTGAGCAGATGCAAGGCATTGCTAATGGGATAGCCACTGAAATGCCTACTGATTTCAGCAAAATCGGGAATGCAGTCGGTGAAGTTAACACTCAATTTGGCCTGACAGGGGATGCGCTCAAAACCACATCTGTTGACATGCTCAAGTTTGCAGAAATCAACGGATCTGACATCACGAATGCAACAATTCAGTCCAAGCAAGCCTTGGAGGCTTACGGATATTCTGTTGACTATCTTTCTGATGTGTTGGATAGCACCACTTATGTGGCGCAATCCACAGGGGTTTCTGTTGATGACTTGATGAAGAAAGCAACAGATGGAGCGCCACAAATCAAGATGCTTGGTCTTGAATTTGATGAAGCTGTCACATTGATTGGTCAACTTGAACAGCATGGGGTTGATTCATCAGCAGCTTTGTCAGGTATGACAAAGGCAGCAGGGGTCTACACCAAAAAAGGAAAGACCATGAAAGAAGGTCTCAAAGAGACCATTGAAGCCATCAAGAACAGCAAATCAGAGACCGAAGCAATGGGGATCGCTATGGAGATCTTTGGTGCTAAAAAGGCCCCTCAAATGGTCGATGCCATCAAGCGTGGAGCTTTGAGCTTTGATGAACTTGGAAAAACATCTAGAGAGTCAGCCGGGGTTGTTTCTGAGACTTATGAAAACACTCTGGACCCTATTGACAAGTTCACAACAGCACAAAATGGACTGAAGATTGTCCTGGGGGAAATTGGTGGAGCGATAGCTGAAACATTCGCCCCAGCGTTAGATGTTCTTGTAGGACTTTTCAAAAACGTAGCAGAATGGATCAAACAGCTACCTGGCCCGGTTAAACAATTCATTGTAATAATGGGATCTATCACAGCAGTCGCTGGTGTGATCGCTCCTTTAATTGTGGGATTTATGGCATTAGCAGGAGGAATAGGAGCAACCATAGCGTCTGCCTTGCCAATAATAGGGGTTATTGCCGCAGTAGTAGCGGCTATTGTTGGCATTGGTTTAGTCATCAAAAACTTATGGGAAACCAATGAGGGTTTCAGGACCGCTGTTGAAACAGTATGGAACGCTATCATGTCAGTCATCAACACTGTCATCCAAGCCATTTCAAGCTTTGTGATGGAGATTTGGGGGACATTGACAACATGGTGGAATGACAATCAACAACTGATCAGACAGACAGCAGAAACCGTCTGGAATGCCATTTCAGCAGTAGTGACAACCGTTATGAATGTTCTTGGACCATTCATTGAGACTGCTTGGAACAATATTTCAACCATTGTTTCTACAGTATGGGACACAATCAAAACTGTTGTTGAAACAGCCATCAACGTGGTATTAGGCATCATTAAGACTGTGATGCAGATTATCAATGGGGACTGGTCCGGGGCTTGGGAATCCATCAAAGGCATTGGAGAGAATATCTGGAACGGGATCAAAAGTATCTGTGAGTCTGTATTCAATGCAATGGCTCAAATCTTATCAGGTATTTGGGATACAATTTCAGGAACAGCTTCAACTGTTTGGAACGGGATCAGCTCAACTCTATCTGGAATCTGGGACGGAATCACAGGAACAGTTTCAACTGTCTTCAATGGTATTTCTAGCACAATTTCAGGAGTTTGGAATGATATCAGCTCAACCGCTTCAAGCATTTGGAATGGGATCAAAGACACAATTGACACAGCAATCAATGGAGCCAAAGATCTAGTAGGAAAAGCTATTGATGGAATTAAAGGCTTCTTCAATTTTCAATTCAAGTGGCCACACATCCCATTACCTCACTTCAAGGCCAGTGGATCACTGAATCCAATGGACTGGCTAAAAGGTAAAGGGATTCCAAGTATCGGAATTGACTGGTATGCCAAAGGTGGGATCTTAACCAAGCCAACAGCATTTGGCATGAACGGGAATAGCCTCATGGTTGGCGGTGAAGCTGGAAAAGAAGCAGTCCTACCACTGAATGAACGTAACTTGAGCGCCATTGGCCGTGGCATCGCCCAAACAATGGACCCACAAGGAACCGTAATCAACATCAACATCTCTGACAATATCATCAGAGAAGAAGCTGACATTGAGAAGATCGCCAATAAGGTATCTCAGAAGATAGCTGCTGAATTGAGAAGACAGAAAGAATTGAGAGGAGCGCCTGCATGGTAAAGTACAATGAATTGATTATTGATGGAGTTGGAACTTCATCATTTCCATTTGATGTGATTGTGCTTGAAGGTCCTACAATTCAAGTTGGTCTCTCAAAGGATAAGCTGTTGAGCCATGATGGAGTTAGTGGATACATAGTTCAGTCCAATCCTCACAGAGAAGCGATTGAAAAGAAATACACTCTTCAACTCATCAACCCAACAGAGTTGCAAGTCCTTGAATTCGTCCAATTCCTTTCTAAAAGGAATTTCTGGCTTGAGAATCAACAGAACAAGCTCACAAGATGGTTCTGTTATCAGACAAAGGTGTCTGACACTCAGAGAGATAAAACTAAAATGTATTCTGTGGAAGTGACATTTGTTTGTCACCCCACAAAATACATGAAGAACAACGATGTTCAAACTCTCACCTCAAATGGTGTTCTCAGGCTTCAAGGTAGTTCATTGGCTTTTCCTAAAATCACAATTAGAGGAAACAGCTCATCAGAGACCAGCTTCACCATTGGAAAGCAAACCATCAAGCTTGAACAGCTCTCTGAGAGCGCTGTGATGGTAAATGATCCACAGAATCCAAGCTTCTTGGACAAGAGAGGGAATCTGGTGAAGTGGTCAGGAGATTTCATCACAATTGACGCTAACCAAGCCCAGAAAACTATCGGTGTGGTTTTAGGACCTGGCATTCAATCGCTTGTTTTTGAAACCAATTGGGGGTGGTTATAATTCTATATCTATTAGACAGAAATGTTCAAACAGTAAAATGGAATGGCCAGCCACTCCATGAAGCCAAAAAAGCAGAAGTTGAAGAAGTAATCAATGTAAGCTACACACTCAAGGTTGACTACCCAATCACGGACACTGAAATTTATAAGAAATTCCAGGAAGACATGCTCATCATTGCTCCAACTCCTGTGACTGGCCGGCAATTATTCCGGATCAAGGAAATCAGCGAGCAAGATGACACAATAAGTCTGACTTGTCAGCATATTACAGAAGACATCTTCAAGCGCTCTGTTCGCCCTATCAAGGTTTCAAACTCAACTTGTCAGATCGCTTTGAATGCTATGATTTCAGCAGTTAAGACACCACTTGGGAAATTCTCCTTCACAAGTAACATTATGGACAATAGAACTTTCAACACTACAGAAGATGAAACGCTCTATAAGATCCTGATGGATGGAAAACATTCCATCGTGGGCGCTTGGGAAGGTGAGATGATTCGTGACAACTTCCTGATTGATATTCCTAAAAGTAGGGGGATTGATCGTGGAGTGGTTATCACTACACATCAAAATTTAAAGCAGTATGAACGGAACAAGAGCAGTTCCAGCATCATCACAAGACTGCATCTGAAATCAACCTTCAAGCCAGAGGGAGCAGAAGAAGACACAGTTCTGAAAGTTACTGTGGACAGCCCCCTCATTGGCAATTACCCTTATATCAATGAAGCTGAGTATGAGAACAATGATCTTACTACAGAGGAAGAATTGAGAAAATGGGGTGAAGCCAAATTTAAGAATGGAGACATTGACAAGCCCACTGATCAAATCAAGATCGAAGCTTATGAGCTAGATGGCCAAATTGTACACCTTGGAGATACAGCATCCCTCATGAGCTTGAAGCATGATGTCATGCTGAAGAAAAAAGCTGTGGGCTATGTCTTTGATGCTCTGTCAGAAGAGTATATCTTTCTTACATTCGATGACAAGGCGGGCCACGGTGGAGGCATGTCAGGCTCAAATGGAATTTCTGATGTAGCATCTGAAATCCTTGATACAGTCCAAAAGACTCAGGAGGATGATGAATACTACAAGAAATTGAAAGTGTTGGTTGACAATGCCAATAGGGCTTTTGAAGATAAAGCAGGAGCTTTGGAGAAAGAGATCACTGATGGGATTGAGCAAGCCAAAGCACAAGCTGAAGTAGTCAAAGAAGAAATCTCAGCTCAAGTCACTGAGAAGATCGCAGCAGCAAGCCAAGCTAATAAAAATGAAATTGTGGAAGAGTTCAAAGCTCAATACAATGGCATTGAAGTTAAAATGGAAGGCTTGACGGCTACAACTAAAAAGCTCATTGAAAAAGATGTAGAAGTCAAAGGTCTCATTGACAAATTCAAACAGTCTACAGAAAGCCAATTCACTGAATTAAAAGGCGCACAATCACGGTTTGAACAAACCACAGAAAAAGCCATCTCTGACCTGACCAATGTCACAAATGGCAAAGCAGACCGGTCTTATGTTGAGCAGACAGTGGCAGGGGTTAAAGAAGAGTTCACAACTCTAAAAGTAGGTTCAAGAAACTACGCAGAAGATTATGATTTCACTCGTGGTCTGTGGGTTTTCACTTATGGTGACTCAAGTGATTCAACTGGCACGGCAGAAAATGGCATCTATACCATTACAGGAAGTACCAACACTTGGAAACAAGCACAGTTATTTTCTAGTACCGCACCAAGTTGGGCAACTTCCAAAACAACTGCTCTAGACTATCTAGAAAAAGGCGAGTCTTACACACTTTCTTTTTATGCTAAAAGAAATAGTGGTTCTGGAAAAATGTGGGCTTCTTTGCGTGAGAATCGCAAATCTGGAGGCAATCAAGAAAGAATCTCTGGTCAATTTCAATTGACTGATGAATGGCAATTGTTCAAAATTTCCGTTCCAGCTTTAGAAAAAAGTGATGAGTTTGATTTTTGGCGCATTATTATTGGATACGATGGAGCTGGTTCAATTTCGTTTAAAAAGGTAGAACTCACACAAAGCACTACCAGAACAGATGCAGGGCCAGCCCCAGAAGATCAGGAAGCTATCATCACAAATGCTTCAGCATCATTTGAACGTACCGCACAAGGACTTAAAACACAAATCACAGCACTTGAACAGTATACTGGTGAGAGTGGAATCCTTGAATCAAGATTGAAGCGTTACACAGAAGAGCAGACAAGCAACACCCTGAAGACTATCCGTGAGAATTTATCTGAGAATTATATTTCAAAGAATAAGTACACAGAAGATTCTGAGGGAATCACAAGAAGAATTGAAGCTCTAGGAAGTCAGATTGATCAAGAGAACCTTGTGAAATTAGCTGATAGTTTAACCGAATACACAGCGCCAAACAATGGTACAACAAGAATTGCATCAGTGGAAAACGGAACTTTCAAAATGAAGGTGTCTGGGTCTCCTGCTAATGCCTACACATGGGCAGGACCAACATTCCCATTGTACATCAACAAAATGTCCCAAGGCGAATACTACTCATTAGGTTTTGAATATCAAGTGAGAAGTGATGTTGAATGTGACAAAGGAATTGCAGTTACACTGAAACGGCATTCAAACAATAAGCAAGTATTTGGTAAGGCTTTTGCAGATAAAACAACTGCAAAAGATACATGGTTAAAAGCTGAGTTTACATTCCTAGCAACTGATTTTGAATTTGACACCACTGGAAGCTTCCCATTCTTCTTCTATGCAGTCAACAATGCGCACTTTTGGATTCGCAAGCCAATATTGGTCAAAGGACCCAAAGTCCCTCCATACAAGCCAAACAGTTTGGATACAATCAATTCACGAATTGAGAGCAAACTTGCTGAATACAAGCAGACTGTTGATGGTCAATTCTCAACATTTTCAACTGAGTTTGGAAATAATCTGAGATATGCCACAGAGGGCTTAAACAATAAGCTTGCAACTCAGGAACAGGCACTTACAACCAAAATCGAAGAGCAAGCACAATCAACAGATGCGAAGCTATCAGCTCAAGCAGATGAGACAAACAAGAAATTATCCAGTCAAAATTCTGTCCTCAATGACAAATTGGACGATTTCAAGGATAGCATAAACGGCCGCTTTGCGAATTATCAGCAAACAGTCAATGGGCAAGTTGCAACGATCATCAGCCAATTCGATGGGGTTCTAAAGAAAACAGACATCAACATCACAGATGGTCAGATCTCATTTGGTACAGGTAAGAGCATCAATGGAAGAACTATCAGTTCCTTGCTAGTACAAGAGCCAGAAGCTATTGCTTTGATCGCTCAATTGATCAAAGTGAAGGGGGACATGGTAGTTGATGGCTCAATCACAAGCAGGCATCTGGCATCTCAGAGCGTCCGAACAGGTCACATGGAATCTGGATCAGTCACTACTCAGATTTTGGCTAGTAACGCTGTTACAGCTGATAAATTACTTGTAGATTATGCATTGATTCAGAAATTAGTAACAAATCAGGCTTTCGTTAGAGAGTTGATTTCTCAAAGAGCATTCATCACAGAACTTAATTCCATCAAGATTGCTGCTGAAAGAATTCAAGGTGGGCGATTAAGTGCTAACAATGGTTCAACTGTATTCGACCTAGACAATGGACGATTGTCATTCTACGACAACTTCACAGGGGTCTTCCGTGATCAAGCAAATGCTTCCAATCAAGGCCTCTTCTTCCGTAATGATGATGTGACGATAAATGGAAGACGTTACGTCAATTCCAAAGCCATTATCGGTGCTGACCGTCGGGATAACGACATCAGAAGTCACTGGGATCAAGGTGGATTCAATGGAATGATTGTTGATACCATCAAGGGAGTTAGTACAGGAGATCATGACAATGCAGATAAAGTCACATTTGTAGGTGATAGATTTAACTTTACTCACTCTTATAATTATGACCAGGCCACTAGAAGCAATCCTTATGGTTGGAGAATAAGCACTTGGGGAGGAACAACAATTGCTCCATACGGAACCAACGGAAGGAACACCAACATGCAAGCTGGTGACTTCTTACTTATCAACAATGGAAACGACGGTGTGTGGCTCAGACAAGTTTTGAGAACTCTCAGAACAGCGCTTCAGCACTTTGTCAACGCTGGCTTTGCAACAGATGACTTTACCCCTCAAAATGGAAAACCAATGAGAACAGCTCTCCACAGCTCAATTAGGAATGCAGTAGCTAATTCGTTAAGAGATTTTGACAAATTCGGAATCTAGAAAGGTAACAAAATGAAAGAAAACACTTATGTATCAATCATCACAGATCTAGCTAATCAATTGGCTAGTAAATCAATCAATGAAGCTGAGTTCAAAGCACGATTGACTGAATCACAGCAGGAAAAAGAACAGCTCATCAAAGAGCTAGAAATCTATCGCTCTGTCCTTGAATCTGACAAAGATTTGAAGGACCTTTTTGAAGAAGTTAAGAATAAAAATGAGGTAAATGCTTAATGAATTATAAAGTACAGTTCAAATCCTATGATCCAGTAGCTAATGCCACAAAGGTTTCCATCAAGCAAGATTACCCTTACCGGGTATTTGAAGAATCCCTTCCAAATAACCGCATGGGAGATGAAGAGACAGCACTTGTGGATGCTGTTCTAAATCTTGTCCGAATGGAATTGGATCCATCTGGCGCTATCGTGGCGCTCAAGAAAGAGCTTGACAAGTCTGTTGATGCCAATAAGAACGCTATCCAGAAAATTCAAGAACTCACTCAAGAGAACGAAAAGAAAGATGTCCTAATCCAAAATAACAAAGCTCTTGCTGATTGGTCTGTCCTTGTAGCTGTGACCAATCAAGACTACCCACTTGATCCAACACTTTACAAACGGGCGCTTGAACTTGTGGAAGCTGCTCAAGTAGGCAAAACCTACAAACCACATGACATCTTCACCCTCGTGGATCCTGATCACACTGAAAAATTCAGTGAAGGAAAACGTGTGCTTGTACAAGTCAACTATGATTTTGTCTATAATGGCGAATCCATCAAAGACTTGAAAGGCCCACTGCTCCAAAATGGCAAGCTTGCAATTTACAATTGGGAAGTGCCAAAAGAAGAGAAGCAAAATAAACCATCAGGAGATCTTGAAACCCAACCAGTAGCACAACCTGAATCATAAATTGAGAGGAGTGTGATTGATGTATAAAGAACCAGATGGAATCTTTGGAATCATTGAAGTAGTACGGGATTTTTATGATCACGGGATTGATGAACACATGATTGTGTTCATGTTTATGGCCATTGTCGCTCTAGATATTGTTATAGGAGTATCTAGAGCGTGGGCCTATCATGAATTTTCAAGCAGGAAGTGGAGAAAAGGGCTAGTGAGCCACACAGCTATGATTTTAATTGTAGCCATTGGCTATCCATTCGCCCTATACATGAATCTGGGGGCTGTGGTTGATGCCTTCATTGTTGCGATGATGGCAGCATACGGATCCAGTATTCTTGCCAGTCTCTCAGCTCTGGGGGTTGAAATTCCTGGCCTAGATCGCCTTATAAAACAAAACATTGATCATAATAAATTCCAATTAAAGGAAGGCTTGGAAGAACCAAGCAAGTTGGTTAAAAAAAGGAGAAAAGAAAAATGAATCAAATCACTGATATTGTAACAAGTAGCGCAATGAGTATTCTTGTAATTCTGGTTGGAATTGTTGTTCAAGCAGTCAAGAAATACCTTCTGACTCGTGGAGGTAAGAAAGCTCTTGAAGTGGCTGAAATCCTTGCAAACAACGCTGTGAATGCTACTGAACAAGTAGCAGGAACATTGGACATCCACGGCAAGGATAAGATGGAGCATGCTAAGACTAGCTTGATTGAGGGACTAGAAGCATATAACATCAATTTGACAAATGATCAATTAAACACATTCATTGAGGCTGCTGTCAAGAAAGCCAATGAACAATGGAAGAAATGAGGTTCAAAAATGGTAGCAACAAATGATATTATAAGTTATTCAGAATCTTTGGCCAATCAAGGTGTAGGAGCTGATGCAGATGGTGCATACGGAACCCAATGTGTGGACCTGCCAAATTCAATTTCTATCAACTTTTTTGGAAAAGCTCTCTGGGGGAACGCTATTGACCTACTTAATTCAGCCGCTGGTTTAGGATATGAAGTAGTATATGATGCAGTAGGAGTCAACCCACGAGCAGGGGCCATCTTCGTCATGGATACAACTTATCTATGCGGTCATCCTTATGGTCACACAGGGATTGTGATTGAGGATAGCGATGGGGTCACTATGAGAACCATTGAACAGAACATTGATGGCAATGCTGACTCCCTCTATGTTGGAGGTCCTGCACGATACAACACACGCAACTTTGATGGAATTGTTGGATGGTTCTATTTCCCAACTGATGACACATCTGTGGCATTTGAACAGCCAGAACCATCAGAACCATTGACAATTGAATCAAATGGATTCAATCCAGAAACAGGGACATTCACTGTTGAAGTATCTGCTCTAAATGTGCGAGCTGAAGCCGGCCTTGGAGCTGAGATTGTAGCTGTGTATAGTGTAGGTCAAGAAATCAATTATGATGGATGGATTGACAATGATGGCTACATTTGGATCTCTTACATTGGCGGTTCTGGAAATCGTAGATATGTAGCTGTAGGGAAATCTGAAAATGGACAACGCATCACAGACTTTGGATCTTTTAAATAGGTCTCTGTGATTTGTAGAATAGAGGATTTAGATGAGCGCAAAAAATTCAACTAATCTGAAGCAAACAAAAGGCGGAGGAGTCATCAAACAAGGTGACTCCTCATCTGTCTTTGAATATGAATTATTAGACTATGATGGCAACAAATTCAGCTCTCTGGATGGTAAAAACGCTAAGATCAAAATAGCAAACGCAAAAGGGAAAAAGACAATTGATGCTGTTGTAGAAAATTCTAAAATTCAGTTCAAACTTGAAAAAATTCTACCTGCCGGCATCTATCAAGTTGAGGTTGAATGTGATGGCTTCATCTTCCCAAGTGACAAGAGTGCTAAAATTGATATAATTCAATCTATTGAAAATTATCAAATAAGCAACATTGTTGAAATCGAGAAAGTCAACATACAGGAAGAAATAGCCACTTACATGGCCACACATCAAATTCAACCATACAACGACAGCCAAATCATCAAGAGAATTGAAACACTGGAAAATAGACCACAAGCACATCCAGAGACGGTTGACTTAATAAACTATTTGACATCAGATCAATCGTATCAAACATTTGTGACATACAGCGCACTTCAATCTCAGATGACAACTAACATAAAGGAAAAACATCTAGAACTTGGAATTGATGCCCTGATAGATGAAAAACTAAAAAATGGCGGTGATTCATTCATCACTGGCCATCAAGCAGAAAACATTTTTGCATCAAAACAAGAGCTTGCAGCTATCATTTCACGAGTTCAAGCGCTAGAAAATAAAGCATAGTTTTCACCCTCCAAAATGGAGGGTTTTTTCTGTTATAACGGAAAATTTCAGGAATGTCTGTTATAACCTCAAATAATTATTAAAAAATCTTTTCCTATTAAATGACTTCCTTTTGTGCCTAAGATTAAAAAAATAAAACTTGAACTTTCTTGTAAGCTATGCTAAACTAACAATGTGAGCAATGAACTTGTGGAGTTTTAGAAGTCAGTACCTAAAACAGACCCTAAAACCTAAAAATAGCTATATAATAGAGTTTTAGAAACTCCCACCGGCTCCATATTTTTATTCATGGAAGATTACTCAAGAGGCTTAAGAGGCCGTGTTGGAAACGCGGTAGGCGTGTAAAAGCGTGCGTGGGTTCGAATCCCATGTCTTCCGTTGTTGAGACATCATTGTGTAGCAGTGATGTTTTTTTGTACAAAAAAGAGTCCCAAAAATAGACAAGTGAGGGAGGAGAAGAAGTGATTGCACAGCTAGATACCAAATCAGTCTATACTTTTATGGAAAGCCTTGTGACCATAAAAGACTATGTCCAAGTGGCTAAAAGTATGGGGTATGACGCATTGGGAATCATGGATGTAGATAATTTGTATGGTGCCTATGAATTTATCGAAGCCTGTCAGGCCCAAAAACTCAGCCCCTTGGTCGGTTTAGAAATTGGACTAGAAGTAGACAATGAAACAATTCCGCTTCGGATGATGGCCTTATCCACGAAGGGCTACCAAAATTTGATGAAGATGTCGACCGTCAAAATGATGGGGAAGAGCAATTGGGAGGATGTGAAGCACCTAACAGAAGGCGTAGCAGTTATTGTCCCAGCTCCTTTTGCTAGTGGAGACTTGCCGCTTGGTCTAGATTACTTCATCGGAGTTTTTGCGGATACGCCGGTCCAAGAGTTTAGCCACCCTGTGCTCCCTCTTCATACTGTGCGTTTCTTTGAGGTGGAAGATGTGGAAGCCATGCAGATGCTGGCAGCCATCAAGGACAATCAAAGCTTGACAGAAACAGGGCCAATTGATCCTACAACAGTTCTAAAAACTCCTCAGGATTTAAAGAATGATTTTGCAGAGCGATTTCCGCAAGCCATCACAAATCTGGAAAAACTAGTCCAAGGGATTCAATACGATATTGATACTCAGTTGAAATTGCCTCGCTTCAATCCTCAGAAACCAGCAGTTGAGGAACTGAGAGAATTAGCCCAAGCGGGTCTTCTTCGAAAGAACTTGACCAGTCCGGTCTATCAAGAACGTCTGGAGCATGAATTAGACATTATTCACCAAATGGGCTTTGATGATTATTTCTTGATTGTCTGGGACCTTCTTCGTTTTGGACGGAGTCAAGGTTATTATATGGGGATGGGACGTGGGTCAGCTGTAGGCTCACTGGTAGCCTATTCCCTAGGGATTACAGGGATTGATCCTGTGGAGAAGAACCTCCTCTTTGAGCGCTTTTTAAATGTGGAGCGCTACACCATGCCGGATATTGATATTGATATTCCTGATATCTATCGTCCAGAATTTATCCGTTATGTGAGAGACCGTTACGGGAGTTACCATGCGGCTCAGATCGTGACCTTTTCAACCTTTGGGGCCAAACAAGCCATTCGAGATGTCTTTAAACGTTTTGGGGTACCAGAGTACGAATTAACCTCCATTACCAAGCGGATTGGCTTTAGGGATACACTGACGACAGCTTATGAACAGAATCTAGCTTTTCGACAAGTGATTCATAGTCGAGCAGAATTTGAACGTGGCTTTGAAATTGCCAAAAGAATAGAAGGCCAACCTAGACAGACCTCGATCCACGCGGCTGGGGTTGTGATGAGTGACCAGGATTTGACGGATCACATTCCTCTCAAGTATGGAGAAGACATGTTTGTCACCCAGTATGATGCCCATGCGGTTGAAGCCAATGGTCTGTTGAAGATGGACTTTTTGGGTCTGCGAAATTTAACCTTTGTTCAGAAAATGAAGGAAGCGGTCTATGAAAAGTACCAAGAAGAGATCGTGATTGAAGCCATTGATTTAGAAGATCCAGAAACCTTGGCCTTGTTTGCTGCAGGGGATACCAAGGGGATTTTCCAATTTGAACAGGCTGGAGCCATTCGCCTCTTGAGACGAGTGAGACCCAATCATTTCGAAGAAGTAGTAGCGACCACCTCTCTCAATCGTCCAGGCGCTAGTGATTACATTGATAATTTCGTCAAAAGAAAGCACGGCCAAGAAAAAGTTGAGATTTTGGATCCAGAGATTGAAGAAATCTTAAGGCCCACTTATGGGATCATGCTCTACCAGGAGCAGGTGATGCAGGTTGCCCAGCGTTTTGCAGGCTTTAGTCTAGGGAAAGCCGATATTTTACGTCGGGCTATGGGCAAAAAAAATGCAGCTGAAATGCATCAGATGGAAGACGATTTTGTCGCAGGTGCTCTTAAACTTGGGCATACGGAAGAAAAAGCCAAAGAGGTCTTTGCGATCATGGAAAAATTCGCAGGCTATGGGTTTAACCGTTCCCATGCCTATGCCTATTCTGCCTTGGCCTTTCAGATGGCCTATTTCAAGGTCCATTATCCAGATGTTTTCTTTGATGTCATGCTCAATTATTCGAGCAGCGATTATCTGACAGATGCTCTCCAGTTTGATTTTAAAGTCGCGCCATTATCCATCAACACCATCCCTTACAGAGATAAGTTCCAGGATCGAAAAATCTACTTGGGAATGAAAAATATCAAGGGACTCCCAAGAGATTTAGCGTATTGGATTATTGATAATCGTCCCTTTGAAAGTGTCGAAGATTTTATTTTACGACTCCCCAATCAGTATCATAAATTGCCTTTGTTAACACCTTTAGTGGAGCTTGGACTGTTTGACATCTTTGAAAAAAATAGACGCAAGGTGCTTCACAATTTGCCGAATTTGTTTGTCTTTGCTGATGAGCTAGGTAGTTTATTTGCAGATTCTAACTATTCCTGGACAGAAGCGGAGGACTTTAGCCAGGCTGAAAAATATGAGAAGGAAGAGGCCATTATTGGCGTCGGGCTCAGTACCCACCCATTGGTTGCGATTGGGCAAACAAGTCCCTATGAGATCCAACCAATTTCTCAATTAGTTCAAGGAGAGCAGGCACGCATTCTCATTGAGGTACAAAACATTCGAACCATTCGAACCAAGTCGGGTGATCTCATGGCTTTCTTACAAGTCAGTGATACCAAGAAAAAATTGGATGTGACCCTTTTCCCTGAAACCTACAATCGATTTTCCTCCTTGATAAAAGAAGGTGGCTTTTATTACTTGACAGGGAAGATACAAGAGCGTGATGGGCGCTTGCAGATGATTCTAGCAGAGGCACAACTGGCAACCAATGAAAAGTTCTGGATCCAGTTGCTCGATCATCGTCAGGATAAAACGATTCTTTCTATCTTGAAAAAATATCCGGGCCCATATCCTGTGATATTACGCTATGAAGACGAGAAAAAAACTCTTCAATTGAGGGGCTATACAGTCCAGAAAAACAAAGAATTGGAAGATGAACTAAAGAATCTCGTTATGAAAACGATTTATCGGTAAAAACTGCGAAAAATACGAGAATTTTAGTCTTCTTTGTGTTATAATTACGTAGAATGTAAAAGAAAAAAAGGAGCAAACAACGAAATGAAACGTATTGCTGTTTTAACTAGTGGTGGAGATGCCCCTGGAATGAATGCTGCCATCCGTGCAGTTGTTCGTCAAGCAATTTCAGAAGGAATGGAAGTTTTCGGTATCTATGATGGATATGCGGGAATGGTTGCTGGTAAAATTCAGCCCCTTGACGCCTCATCTGTTGGAGATATTATTTCCCGTGGTGGTACCTTCCTTCATTCAGCTCGTTACCCTGAATTCGCACAACGCGAAGGTCAATTAAAAGGGATCGAGCAATTGAAGAAACACGGGATCGAAGGTGTTGTCGTTATTGGCGGAGATGGTTCTTACCATGGTGCGATGCGCTTGACTGAGCTTGGATTCCCAGCTGTTGGTCTTCCTGGTACGATCGACAACGATATCGTCGGAACTGACTTTACAATTGGTTTTGATACGGCAGTCACAACTGCAATGGACGCGATCGATAAGATCCGTGATACTTCATCTAGTCACCACCGTACTTTCGTAATTGAAGTTATGGGACGTAATGCTGGAGATATCGCTCTTTGGGCAGGGATTGCATCTGGTGCAGATGAAATCATCATCCCTGAAGAAGGATTCAAGATCGAAGAAGTTGTTGAGAGCATCAAAGAAGGTTACGCAAAAGGTCGTACCCACAACATCATCATCTTGGCTGAAGGCGTGATGTCTGCAGATGAATTTGGTAAAGCTTTGAAAGAAGCTGGTGATGAAAGTGACCTTCGTGTGACTGAGCTTGGCCACATCCAACGTGGTGGTTCACCAACTGCGCGTGACCGTGTTCTTGCATCACGCATGGGAGCGCACGCTGTTAAATTGTTGAAACAAGGAATCGGTGGTGTAGCCGTTGGTATCCGTAATGAAAAAATGGTGGAAAACCCAATCCTTGGTAACGCAGAAGAAGGAGCCCTCTTTAGCTTGACAGAAGATGGTAAGATTGTGGTAAACAATCCACATAAAGCTGATCTTGGTCTTGCCGAGTTGAATCGTAGCTTGTCTTCAATTTAATTTTATTTCATAAATTCGTTAACCTTGTCTTAAAAAGACAGATATATTTAAAAAGGAGTCATATATATCATGAACAAACGTGTAAAAATCGTTGCAACTTTGGGTCCTGCGGTAGAAATCCGTAGTGGTAAAAAATTTGGTGAAGATGGATACTGGGCTGAAAAACTTGACGTTGAAGCTTCAGCACAAAACATTGCTAAATTGATCGAAGCTGGCGCTAACACTTTCCGTTTCAACTTCTCACACGGTGACCACCAAGAACAAGGTGAACGTATGGCAACTGTTAAACGTGCAGAAGAAATCGCTGGTAAAAAAGTTGGTTTCCTTCTTGATACAAAAGGTCCTGAAATCCGTACTGAATTGTTTGAAGGTGAAGCTAAAGAGTATTCATACAAAACTGGTGAACGTATCCGCGTTGCTACAAAACAAGGCATCAAATCAACTCGTGATGTTATCGCATTGAACGTTGCTGGTGGACTTGACATCTTCGATGACGTTGAAGTTGGACACCAAGTATTGGTTGACGATGGTAAATTGGGTCTTCGTGTTGTAGAAAAAGACGCTGCAAAACGTGAATTTGTCGTTGAAGTTGAAAATGATGGTATCATCGCTAAACAAAAAGGTGTGAACATCCCTAACACTAAGATTCCTTTCCCAGCACTTGCTGAACGCGATAACGACGATATCCGCTTCGGTTTGGAACAAGGTATCAACTTCATCGCGATCTCATTCGTACGTACTGCAAAAGACGTAAATGAAGTTCGTGCAATTTGTGAAGAAACTGGTAACGGTCACGTTCAATTGTTTGCGAAGATCGAAAACCAACAAGGTATCGATAATTTAGATGAAATCATTGAAGCTGCAGACGGTATTATGATTGCTCGTGGTGACATGGGTATCGAAGTACCATTTGAAATGGTTCCAGTTTACCAAAAAATGATTATCACTAAAGTGAATGCTGCTGGTAAAGTTGTTATCACTGCAACAAACATGCTTGAAACAATGACTGAAAAACCACGTGCAACTCGTTCTGAAGTATCTGACGTCTTCAACGCCGTTATCGATGGTACTGATGCTACAATGCTTTCTGGTGAATCTGCAAATGGTAAATACCCAGTTGAATCTGTAGCTACTATGGCGAAAATCGATATGAACGCTCAAACTCTTCTTAACGAATACGGACGTTTGAATTCAGATTCATTTGAACGTAACTCTAAGACAGAAGTTATGGCTTCAGCTGTTAAAGATGCTACAAACTCAATGGACATCAAATTGGTTGTAACTCTTACTAAGACTGGTCACACAGCACGTTTGATTTCTAAATACCGTCCAAATGCTGATATTTTGGCATTGACATTTGACGAATTGACAGAACGTGGATTGATGTTGAACTGGGGTGTTATCCCAATGTTGACAGAAGCTCCATCATCAACCGATGACATGTTTGAAATTGCTGAACGTAAAGCAGTTGAAGCTGGTCTTGTACAATCTGGTGATGATATTGTTATCGTTGCAGGTGTGCCACTTGGTGAAGCTGTTCGTACAAACACAATGCGTATCCGTACAGTACGTTAATAGACAATTATATCTGAAAGCCTTGTTGGTTGATCTGAAAGGATTGACCGCGAGGTTTTTCTTTTTCTTCTGGTTTGTGTTGATAAGAATTCTCACTAATGCTTACTTTCTCTTTTTTAAAGATCAAAAACATGGTATAATAAATAAAAAGGAAGGGAGACATACATGCCAAGGAGAGATTTAATTAGAAATGTCATCATTGTCGGTGTACTGGTTTTGGCACTGATTTTGCTTCGAATTTTTGTATTTCATCCATTTAGTATCAATGATAAAATGGCCAATGCTTCTGTGAAAACTGGAGATCTTGTGGTAGCGACTAGAAATGCTCAGGTAGATCGCAGTGATTTGGTCTTATACAAGGTCGGTGGAAAAGAATACCTTGGACGTGTCATTGCCAAAGAAAACGATGAAGTCAGCTACGTAGATGACGTCCTCTATTTGAATGGACAGGCAACACCAGAACCTTACCTAAATAAAATGCTGAATAAACACTTGGCGGCTCCAACGAGTAATGGGTATTATACGGATGATTTCTTCTTATCAGAGTTAAAAGGGACCAAGGCTGGTCGTGTACCATCCGATACTTATCTAGTCTTAAATGATAACCGTGGAGATACAGAAGATAGCCGTGAGTTTGGTTATATCCATAAAAATCAGATCGAAGGAGTCGTGAATCTGCGTCTCTATCCCCTCAATAAATTTGGATTTATAAAAGTGGAAGAATAGCCGAAAGGCTATTTTTTCTTACAAAAAAACTACTGCAAAAAAGAATTGCAGTAGCTTTTTATTCTGGTTAGATTGAGGTAGAGGGTTCTATTTTTTCTGTTTACTGGTAATTTGGTGAAAGACCTTTTGCCAGTGTTCATGACGCCGCCAGAGACTGGTATGGATCTGGTCATTTAACTCATAGCGAATCAATTTGGTCTTTTGACTGATAGATTCAATTTCGAAATTCTTAAAGGGAATTTGATGTTCTTCCTGCAAACGGACCAGGTCCTCTTTGTGGCTTTCTTGGCCATACTCATTGATGAGGGTGAAGTTGTCTGCTAGGAGGGTTTGGTATTCCTGCTGAGCCTGCAAGCGTTCCTCATAGGTCTTTAATTTGAGAAGGACATTGTCCAGAATCTCATCTTCAGGGATAGAACTTGGCTCCACATGGACATCGATATCAAAGACGCCAAACTGTTCCTTGAGAAGGCGCTCGACCTCTTCGGTAATAGCATGGCTCTCATAAACAGAGAGGTCTGGATTCATTTCGATGACGACATCTAGGTAAATGTTGCTTCCGTAAGTCCGTCCCCGTTGGGATTTGACCCGGCTGACCTTTGGCAATTCCAGAATAGCCGCCTTGTATTTATCCAGGAGACTTTCATCAAAACCATCGGAGAGGCTGAAGGAGGATTCAATGAAAATGTCGTAGGCAGTTTTTAGGATAAAGA
>OLPK01000426.1_pt1 | contig 46314 bp, 37 predicted proteins | sample 1672261 | NCBI WGS metagenome assembly OLPK01 (sample SAMEA3136665, study PRJEB25190) | human gut metagenome
GGTGGAGATGTGCGAGAAGCCATCCTCCGGGAAGCCGAGGTTACGCACGGCTGCCGCGGAATCGCCGCCGCCGACGATCGTGAACGCGCCGTTCGCGGTCGCGTCGACGAGCGCCTGGGCCACGGCACGTGTGCCGTTGGCGAACTGCGGGATCTCGAAGACGCCCATCGGGCCGTTCCACACCACGGTCTTGGAGTCCACGATCTTGTCGTGGAAGAGCTTGCAGGATTCCGGGCCGATGTCGAGGCCCATCATGTCGGACGGGATCTGGTCCGCGGGCACGACCTGCGGGTCGATCGGGGTGTCCCCTGCCGGGAATCCCTTGTTGACGACGATGTCGACCGGGAGGACGAGCTCGACGCCGTTCTTCTCGGCCGTTTCGATGTAGCCCTTGACCTTGTCGATCTGGTCCTCTTCGAGCAGCGACGTGCCGACCTCATAGCCCTTGGCCTTGAGGAAGGTGAAGACCATGCCGCCGCCGATGACGAGGCGGTCGGCTTTGTCGAGCAGGTTCTCGATCACACCGAGCTTGTCGGAGACCTTGGAACCGCCGAGCACCACGGTGAACGGGCGCTCCGGGTTCTCGGTCGCCTTGGACAGCGCCTTGACTTCCTTCTCGACGAGCAAGCCCGCCGCCGCAGGAAGATCGGCCGCCACATCGTAGTTGGAGCCTTGTGCACGGTGGACCACACCGAAGCCGTCGGAGACGAACACGTCGCCCAGCGCGGCGATCTTCTTGGCGTACTCGGCGCGCTCGGCCTCGTCCTTGCTGGTCTCTTCGGGGTTGAACCGCACGTTTTCGAGCAGCACGACGTCACCGTCGTTCATCGCGGCGACCTTCGCCTGCGCATCGGGGCCATACGTGTCGCTGGCGAGCACCACGTCGCAGCCGAGCAGTTCGCTCAGGCGCTTGGCGACCGGAGCGAGGGACAGTTCGGGGACGACCTTGCCCTTCGGGCGGCCCAGATGGGCCATGAGGATGACCTTGGCGCCATCCTTGCGCAGCTCTTCGATGGTGGGCAGCGCAGCCTTGATACGACCGTCATCGGTGATGGTCGTGCCATCGAGCGGAACATTGAAGTCGGCGCGCACCAGAACGCGCTTGCCCTTGAGATCTCCGAGATCCTTGAGTGTCTTCATTCGTTATCCTTTCACGCCGCCACATGCGCGACGGCTGTAGTAAGCCACCAGTTATGCATCTTAGCGCCCGAAAGAAACAACACACCGCGTTCGCTGACAAAGCAACGGCTGTGCTGCGCCTGTGCATGGCGCCGGATGATGGCCGGTCATGACTCCTGTTGCGCCCGCTGCACCTTGTCGGCGAGCTGGAGCAGGCGGCGGATGCGGCCCGCCACGGCGTCTTTCGTGATGGGTGGATTGGCGAGGCGGCCGAGCTCTTCGAGGCTCGCGTCACCATGGTCAAGGCGCAGCTGGCCAGCCGCACGCAGGTTCTCGGGAACATCGTCACCGAGGATCGCGAAGGCGTGGCGCACCTTTTCGCAGGCCTCCGCCGCGGCCTTGGCGCTGCGGCGCATGTTGGCGTCGTCGAAGTTGGCCAAACGGTTCGCCTTGCCTCGGGCTTCGCCGTCGGAACGCTTGCCGGTCCATTCGCGTGCCGAACGCGGTGCGCCCATGAGGATGAGCATGCGTTCGATCGCATCGGGGTCCTTGAGCGTCACGCGGCGCGAGCTGCGCAGCTGGCGCGCCTGTGCGCTGATGCCCAGTCGGCGTGCGGCGCTCGTCAGATCGATGACCGTTTCGTCGGTCGGGCAGACCACTTCGAGATAGCTGGCCTTGCCCGGGTCGGACAGGGCGCCATGCGCGAGGAAGGCCCCACGCCAAATGGTTTTGACCTGGGCGATGTTGCCGCTCGTGATCTCCTTGGGCAGTCCGCCCACCACTTGATGGGTGTGGCGGTCGAGCAGGCCGCATTGCAGGGCCAGGGCCACGCCGCCGCGGTCGATCGTGATGAGGTAACGGCGCACCGGGCCGTTGGGGGTCTGGCGGTCGACGGCGTTGAGGATGGAATCATGGCCATACTGGTGCTTGATGGCATGCTGCAGCCAACGGGCTGCCTCCAGGGAATCGAATTGGGCTTGGACTATGATGCCCTTCTCGGTCTTGCGCAGACCGCCGCCGAAACGAAGCATGGCGGTGGCTTGCGCCTTCTGTGCCGCGGCCATCTCCCCGTCGATTTCGGACAGCTCGCTTTTTACCTCATCGAGAAGCGCCAAGGGATCCTCCTGTTGGTTCTGGCTGAATGGGGTGGTTCGGCGTGTCGCGTCATCCCACCGAAGTTCCGTGATACCGAACGACTTGGACAACGCCGATTGTGGATTGGGATTTGACAAAATGGGGTTATTGTGCTTCTTTTCGGTCGAGTTCGCGGGCGGAGACACTCACGGAAAGACCGTGCGCGCGCAACCGTTCCGCCAAGGCCTCGCTCATGGCGACCGAACGGTGCTGGCCGCCGGTACAGCCGATGGCGATGGTGACATAATGCTTGTCTTCCTGCGCGTACCCGTTCACGGCAATCGCGATCGCCTTCTCGTAGGCGTCGAGGAATTCCGTGGCGCCGTCGCTCGACAACACGTATTCGCTCACCGGCGCATCCTTGCCGTTGAGCTCGCGCAGGCGCGGCACCCAGAACGGGTTGGGCAGGAAGCGCACATCCGCCACGAAGTCCGCGTCGATCGGAATGCCGTATTTGAACCCGAAACTGAAGATATGCACCGAGACGGTGGTCGGACCCGACCCCATGAGCGCATTGTACAGTTTCGTGGACAGCTGGTGGATGCTCAGATGGCTCGTGTCGATCACGATGTCGGCGCGCTCCTCGAGGTTTTCCAGCAAGGCGCGCTCCTCACGGATGCCGTCGATGAGCCGGCCGTTGTGCTGCAACGGGTGCGGGCGGCGCACCGATTCGAACCGTTTGATCAGCACCTCGTCGTCGGCGTCCAAAAAGAGGATGCGCGTTTTGACGCCCAGATCATCGAGATGGCTCAGCATGGCGGACAGGTCAGCGAAATAATCGCGCGACCGCACGTCGATCACGGCGGCGAGCCGGTGCACGCCGCTGGGTGATGCGGTCATCATATCGACCATCGGCACCATGAGCTGCGGCGGCATGTTGTCGACCACATACCACCCCATGTCTTCGATGCTGTGGGCGGCATGCGACCGGCCCGCACCGCTCATGCCGGTGATGAGCATGACCTCGAACCCTTCTGCCGGCGCGGTCGCCTCGGGTTCCTTGGCCAACGCCGGCTGCCCCATGGGTGTGGTAGATGTCATAGTGCCTCCTCCAGAGCGGCGCGCATCGCGGTCTCCAACGTGCGGTCCTGTGTGCGCGTACTGCAATGGTCAAAGTCCTCGGATTGGGCATGGCCCGTCATCAGCAGCACTTGGGCCACCGCCTGATACAGTAGCATCTCCTCGCCGCCGATCGCGACGCCGCCACGTTCCCGCCATGCGCGCATGAGCGCGGTGGGCCTGGGGTCATACACCACATCCAGCAGCATGCCATGCACGTCCACGTCCGCATCGAGCAGCGCTTGGGCCACCACGTCGGCACCATGGGCGGGAATGGTGTTGACCACCGCATCCGCCGCCTCCAGTTCCGGTATGCAATCCGCCAACGGCACGAGACGCACCGTCATGCCATGGCGCTCTCCACATGCGGCGAGCCCGGGGTTGTGGTCGGGGTGGCGTGCGGCCACCGCCACATCGGATACGTCACCCATCATCGCGCATGCGGCCAATGCCGACGTGGCGGTGTTGCCATTGCCGAGAATGACCGCGCTGCGGTGGGCGTGCTTGGCGGCGCCGGTCTGTGTCTGGCGATTCCCCGCTTCCTCGAAGGCGCGCGCGATGCCGTATACATCGGTGTTGAACAGTTTCAGGGCGCGGTTGGGGCCGGTGCCGTCGAACACCACCGTATTGGCCACGCCCAGTTCCCTCGCCCACAGGTTCGACGGTTCGCCGTAAGGCTGGATGGTGCGTTTGAGCGGCATCGTCAGGCTCAGGCCCGCCCAGGTGTCGTCCAACGAGTCCAAGAACGGTTCCAGATCGTCCTGCCCCACCTCGATGCTGCGGTAGTCCCAATCGTCCAACCCCATGGCCCGGTATGCGGCGGTATGCAACACAGGTGACAGTGAGTGCGCGATGGGCTGCCCCAGCACGGCGCAGTGGCGATGGGGCGTATGGTGTTCGAATGGCATGCGGCCTCCCGTCTTCTTCGTGCCCGCGCTACCCTACCTTATCACCGGCACCGGCCGCACTCTGCTCGGCTTCTCGCTGCGTGGTGCCGGTGTTTCGCGTCCCTCCGTGCAATGCGTCGTGGATACGTTGCGCCTTGGCATGGCCGACGCCTTTGACCGCTTCGAGTTCCTCGACGCTGGCCTCACGCATGGCGCGCACCGAACCGAAATGCGCCAACAGACGCTTCTGGTAGGCAGGGCCGATGCCCGGAATGTCGTCGAGGGCCGACCGGAGCGCGCCTTTGCGGCGTGCCTGCCGATGGTAGGTGATGGCGAACCGGTGGGATTCGTCACGCACCCGCTGCAACAGATACAGGCCCTCGGAGGTGCGTTTGAGGATGATCGGGTAGTCATCGTCCGGCACCCACACCTCTTCGAGCCGCTTGGCCAAACCGCACACCGCCACGTCTTCCACACCGCAATCAGCCAAGGCCTGTGCCGCCGCCATGACCTGCGGCTTGCCGCCATCGACCACCACAAGATTGGGTTTGTAGGCGAAATGCCTGCGGTTGGTGTTCTGCTGCACCACATCCTCATCGGCGGGCTGGCCGCCGGCTCGCCGCTCATTGTCGAGGCTTTCGCCGCTGTCGCCGGCGATGTTGCCGTGTTTGAACCTGCGCGTCAGCGTCTCGTACAGCGCGGAAAGGTCATCAAGTGCGCCAGTGCCGTCGTCGCCGCGGATCGCGAACCGCCGGTATTCGGATTTCTTGGCGATGCCGTCTTCGAACACCACCATCGACGCCACCTGAAACGCGCCTCCCACGGTGTTCGAGATGTCGTAGCATTCGATGCGCAATGGGGCCTGATCCAGTCCAAGCGCCTGTGCCACATCGTTCATGGCCGCGGTGCGTGTGCCGATGTCGCTGATGCGGCTCATCTTGCTGCGTTGCAACGCCTGCTGCGCGTTCTGGTCGGCGCGGTCGAGCAGCTGCTTCTTGTTGCCGCGCATCGGCACGGTGATTGAGACCGCTCCCCCGCGCAGCCCCGACAGCCATTGCTCCAGCTCGTCGGCGCGCGCCGGCGCGAACGGCAGCAGGATCTGCCGGGGTACCGGCGCCACCGGCTCGAGCAGGTCGGCTCGCCCGGTCTGCTCCATGCGGCGTGTACGGGCGCGCGTGGCCTGGGCGCGCGCGGTGGCGTCTGTCGCGGTGATCTGCTGCGAATCGGCGATCGCGTTGCGTTGCTCGTTGATGATGAGCGACTGGGATGCGCCTTGCGCCGCCCCTCCGTCTTCCGGTGCGTCCGCACGTGGTGTGCTGGCCGCCTCATGCGTCAGCTCGGAATACACTTGGACAATCAGATCGGCCATCAGTTCGCCGTCGTCCACTTCGTCGGCGCGCTCCACACTCCAATTGCGTTCACCCCGGATGGTGCCCGAGCGCACGAAGAACGCATGCACGGACGCCTCGAGCTCGTCGGTGGCGAATCCGAACACGTCGGCGTCCACATCCTGGTCGAGCACGACCGCGTTCTGCTCCATCACGGTGCCGAGCATCTGGATGTCGTCACGCAGCCGCGCCGCGCGCTCGAAGTCGAGGTCGGCGCTCGCCTCCTTCATCTGCGCGGTGAGCTGGGCGATGTACGATTTGCCCACGCGCCCAGTCAGTACGCCCACGAGTTGCTCGCACATGCGCCGGTGCGCGCTGGCTTCGATGCGCCCCACGCATGGCGCGGAGCATTTGCCGATCGATGCGAGCAGGCATGGTCGTCCGGTGAGGCGCGCTTTGCGGAACACGGCGGGCGCGCAAGTGCGCACGGGGAAGGTGCGCAGCAGGCGGTCCAGGCTTTTGCGCAGGTCCCACACTTTGGCGTAGGGGCCGAAATACCTCGTGTCACGGCGTTTGCGGCTGCGGGTGACCCATACGCGGGGGTATTCCTCGCCCACGGAGACGGCAAGGTAAGGATAGGTTTTGTCGTCACGGAACACCACATTGAACCGCGGGTCGAATTCCTTGATCCATGTGTATTCCAAGGTGAGCGCTTCCAGTTCGGTGCCGACCACGGTCCATTCGAGCGACCGCGCGGTGAGCACCATGGTCTGGGTGCGCGGGTGCAGTTGGTGCAGTGGCTGGAAGTAGTTCGTCAGGCGGTTGCGCAGGTTCTTCGCCTTGCCCACGTAGATCACGCGGCCCTCCCCGTCCCTCCACTTGTAGACGCCGGGCTGTGCGGGAATGTCGCCGGTGCGCGGGCGGAACAGGTCGCGTGTGTCGCCGAGCAGTGGCGCCCCGTTGGCATTGGTGCCGCCGCTCGTGTCCTGCGCGGGCATGCTGGCGATTAGGTCGTGTGCCATGTCTTGCCAGGAGTCTGGCGCATGGCGTTCGAAAACGCTCACGGACTCTCCTTACGTTGCCGCTTGGGTCATTTGAGCAGTGGCGACAGGAAGCGGCCGGTCCACGACTCGTCGCATTGCACCACGTGTTCGGGGGTTCCCTCGGCCACGATTGTGCCGCCGCCTTCGCCGCCTTCCGGACCCAGGTCGATGATCCAGTCGCTGGATTTGACCACGTCGAGGTTGTGCTCGATCACGATGACTGTGTTGCCTTTGTCCACCAGTCCTTGCAGCACCACGAGCAGTTTGTTCACGTCTTCGAAGTGCAGGCCGGTCGTCGGCTCGTCGAGGATGTACACGGTCTTGCCGGTGGAACGGCGTTGCAGTTCGGTCGCGAGCTTGACGCGCTGCGATTCGCCGCCTGACAGTGTGGTGGCGGGCTGCCCCAAACGGATGTAGCCCAGTCCCACCTGTACAAGGGTGTCCAGATACCGTGAGATCGCCGGGTACGCCTTGAAGAACTCGGCGGCCTCGCTGATGGGCATGTCGAGGATGTCGGCGACGGTCTTGCCGTTGTACTTGACCTCGAGCGTCTCGCGGTTGTAGCGCTTGCCGTGGCATTCCTCGCACTCCACGTACACGTCGGGCAGGAAGTTCATCTCGATCTTCAATGTGCCGTCACCATGGCATGCCTCACAGCGTCCGCCCTTGACGTTGAACGAGAACCTGCCCGGGCCGTAGCCGCGCACCTGCGCTTCGGGGGTCTTGGCGAATAGGGTGCGGATCTTGTCCCACACGCCGGTGTAGGTGGCCGGGTTCGACCGTGGTGTGCGTCCGATCGGGTTCTGGTCGACGTGGATCACCTTGTCGCATTGGTCCACGCCCTCGACACGTGTGTGTTTGCCGGGCACGATGCGTGCGCCGTTGAGCTTGTCGGCGAGCACCGGGTAGAGGATCTGGTTGACGAGCGTGGATTTGCCGGACCCCGAGACACCGGTCACGCATGTCATCACGCCCAAGGGGAACCGCACGGTCAGGTCCTTGAGGTTGTTCTCGCGCGCCCCCACCACGGTGAGCTGCTTGGTTGTGCGTGTCTTGCGGCGCTTCTTGGGCACTTCGATGCGGCGCCTGCCGGCGATGTAGTCGCCGGTGATGGAACGCGTGGCGTCCACGAGGTGATCGGCGGGGCCGGAATAGACGACTTCGCCGCCGTGTTCGCCGGCGCCCGGGCCGATGTCGACGAGCCAGTCGGCGCTGCGGATCGTGTCTTCGTCGTGTTCGACGACGATGAGCGTGTTGCCCAGGTCGCGCAGATGGTGCAGGGTGTCGATCAGGCGCGCGTTGTCGCGTTGGTGCAGGCCGATCGAGGGTTCGTCAAGCACGTACATGACGCCCACGAGGCCTGATCCGATTTGCGTGGCGAGCCTGATGCGCTGCGCTTCGCCGCCCGACAGTGTCTTCGCGGCGCGCGAAAGCGTCAAGTAGTTGAGGCCTACGTCGTTGAGGAATCCGAGGCGCGCGCGGATCTCCTTGACGACTTCGCCCGCGATCTGCGCCTTGGCGCCGCTCAGGTCGAGTTCGTTGATCCAGGCGAGTCCACGCTCGGCGGACATGTCGCACACGTCGGCGATCGATTTGCCTTCCACAGTGACGGCGAGCACCTCGGGCTTGAGCCGCTTGCCGTGGCACACGGCGCACGGCACTTCGCGCATGTACGATTCGTAGTATTGCTTGCGCTGTTCCGAATCGGTCTCCTCGTGCCGGCGCATGAGCGACCGCACCACGCCCTCGAACCCGGTTGAGTATTCGCGCATGCGCCCCCAACGGTTGCGGTACGAGACGGTGACCTTGAAGTCCTTGCCGTACATGATGGCCTGACGCACCTCTTCGGGCAGGTCCTTCCACGGGGTGTCCAGGTCGAAGCCGAGTTCTGAGGCGAGGCCCTCAAGCAGATGGCGGTAGTAATCGCCGGTGCTTTTCGTCATCATCCACGGTTCGATCGCGCCTTCGTTGAGCGTCTTGTCGGGGTCGGGCACCACGAGCTCGGGGTCGATCGCGAGGCTGAAGCCGAGTCCGGTGCATTCGGGGCATGCGCCGTAGGGCGCGTTGAACGAGAACGTGCGTGGTTCGATCTCGTCGAGTTCGAGCGTGTGTCCGTTCGGGCATGCCATGTGTTCGGAGAACGGCACGCGGCGCAGGGGGTCGTTCTCGTCGCGGTCGACGAAATCGGCGACCATGAGCCCGTTGGCGAGCCTGAGCGCCGTTTCGACGGAGTCGGTGAGGCGCTGGCGGATGCCGTCTTTGATGACGAGCCGGTCGACGACGACCTCGATGGTGTGCTTCTTCTGCTTCGTCAGCGTGATGTCGTCGGACAGTTGGCGCATCTGCCCGTCGATGAGGGCGCGCGCATAGCCGTCGCCGCGCAACAGGTCGAGCAGGTCCTCGAATTCGCCTTTGCGGCCGCGCACGACCGGCGCGAGGATCTGGAAGCGTGTGCGCTCGGGGTTGGTGAGCAGGCGGTCGACCATCTGCTGCGGCGTCTGCGCGCTCACCTCGGCCCCGCACACCGGGCAGTGCGGCACGCCGGTGCGTGCGAACAGCAGGCGCAGGTAATCGTAGATCTCGGTGATGGTGCCCACCGTGGACCTCGGGTTGCGGTTCGTCGTCTTCTGGTCAATCGACACGGCCGGGCTCAGGCCCTCGATGAAATCGACGTCCGGCTTGTCCATCTGGCCGAGGAATTGGCGTGCGTAGGCGGACAGGGATTCGACGTAGCGCCGCTGGCCCTCGGCGAACAACGTGTCGAACGCCATCGACGATTTGCCCGACCCCGACAGGCCGGTGAAGACGACCATGCGGTTGCGCGGGAACTCCAGGTCCGCGTTCTTGAGGTTGTGTTCGCGCGCCCCCTGGATCACGATCTTGAGGTCGTTGGGAAGGTGGCTGATGTCCGCGATGAGTGAGCCATGCTGTTCGCGCAGCGGCGCCTTGGCGAGCTCCGCGCTCAGGAACGAATCGCTCGACATCACCCGTTCGATGATGGGTTCGGATGCGTGGGCCTCAAATGCTGTTGCCATTCGTCTCCTCCAAGCCGAAAGATGGTGCGGCCATGATGGGCCGCGTGTCAAGGATACAACAAGACACGCAAAAAATCGAACACCTGTTCGATGGCTGTGCCGTTTGGCGGGCAAAGTGCGCGCGGGGCTGAATCCAATTGCGAAAACACGCGCCCGGCGCCTGTGCGCACGGCCCCCCACCGTCTACTCTGGAAGGTACCAAGCCAATAAGGCATCACTGCAATGCGCCGCACGCGCATGGGAGGAGAGCGGATATGACCCAAGACATGCAACCAGACACCGCCCCGGTGCAAGACGGACCGCCCGCCATCCCGCCCGCGCCACCCGCCATGGGCGATACCACGCCGATCGCGCCCGCAACGGCCATCACGTCCGGCATGACGAAAGCGAAGAAGGACGGGCGTACCGTCCAGCACGACATCGAGATCATCATCGCATGGGTGGCGTTGCTCGCGATGATCGTGATCAACGCGCTCGCCCAATTCGGCGTGCTCGTGCACCTCGCCCCCGGTGATTCGCGCGCGGCCGTGTTCGCCTGGTTCGCGCCCGACCGCTACGTGCAGCTCATCTGGATCCCCATCTACGCGCTGCTCGCCATCTGGCTCATCCGCATTGGCAACGGCCGGCGCAAGGCGAAACGGTTGGGCCGCACCCCCTTCACCCTGCTGGGGCTGCTGTTCATTGTCACCGCATGCGTGGAAATTGGTTGGGTCTTCGCATGGCACAACCAGAACTACCCTTCGGCGATCTCGCTCGTGCTGATCCAGACCGCACTCGTCTGGGCATTGTGGTTCTTCGCCCGCCGTGGCAAACACCACGGCCTCTGGGATTGGGCGCCGTTCTCACTGTGGGGGTCATGGCTCCTCGTGGAATGCGTGACCGATATCGCCCGCGCCGCCACCTACTACGTGTCGAAGGACGGCGCCATCTCCATGACCGCACAGTCCATCACCACGATTGTGGTGATCGTGCTCCTGCTCGCGCTCGCCTGCTTCGCGCGCTACAAGTTCAGTGACTGGATCTTCGGACTCGTCACCCTGTGGGCCGTCGTCGGTGTGGCGGTCCGCCTCATGGACGTCTCCAAGATCACCGCGGTGCTGGGCATCGCGCTCGCCACCGCGGCCGCGGTGCTCATGTACATTCCGTGGGCACGCATCTCCCCGCGCCTCAACAGCATGGGCTCCCCTGCCGTGCGGGACCGTCAGGGCGGCCAGACGCATGAGGAGCCACACGCGTGACCGAGCGTGGGGATGGCCTGCAGCGGGTCGACCATGGGTTCGGCCCGCTGTATGACGATGCGTCCCGCATCCTGTTCCTGGGCACCATGGCCAGCCCGGCGTCGCGCAGCCATGGTTTCTTCTACATGCATCCGCGCAACCGGTTCTGGCCGGTCATGGAAGCGTTGTTCGCTGACCCAGGCGACCCCGCCGACCACGTGGGCACTTCGGTGCCATCCCGGCGCGCGTTCGCGTTGCGCCACCACATCGCGTTATGGGATGCGATCGAATCCTGCGACATTCGCAATGCCAGTGATGCGAGCATCCGCAATGTGGTGCCGAGCGATCTGGCGCCCATCATCACCGGTTCGCGCGTCAACCACATCTACACGTGCGGGGCGAAAGCCACCGCACTGTATCACCGCTATTGCGAGCCGGATCTGGCCGCGCAAGGCATCACCCTTCCCGCAACCGCACTGCCGTCGACAAGCCCCGCCCATGCCGCGGCCACCCTCGACGACCTGATCGCCACATACCGTGCGCGCATCGATTGGAACGCCTACCGTACGCCGGTGGTTGACGACGCTGGACGAAGACCAACGCACCGCATATGATGGTCTGCGGTGCGTTGGCGGCCCGCGGCGCAACCATGCGTACGGCGCCGATCACGACACCCGGCGCACCCATTCGTCACAGGCCTTACACTCCATGCACACAGCACAGGAAAGACGGTGAAGCATGCCAATCGAAGCGCAGGGACTCGAGATTCAAATCGGTGCACGCACCCTGTTGCACCCCACCAACTTCCACGTGAGCAAAGGCGACAAGATCGGCCTTGTCGGCCGCAACGGCGCGGGCAAGACCACCCTCACGCGTGTGATCACCGGCGACCTGCTGCCCACCGCCGGCTCGGTGCGCGTCAGCGGCAAACTCGGCTACCTGCCGCAGGACACCCATGCCGCCGACCCGCAGCAAACCGCGCTCGACCGCATGATGAGCGCCCGTGACATCGCCGCCATCATCACACGCCTGCGCAAAGCGGAACGGGACATGACCGACCCCGACCCGGACGTGATGACGAAGGCGATGAACCGCTACGACAAGGCGATGCAGGATTTCGAAAAAGCCGGCGGATACGCCGCACAATCCGAAGCGCAGGCCATGGCCTCAAGCCTCGGGCTGCCCCAGGAAGTGATGAGCCGCCCCCTGGGCACCCTGTCCGGCGGCCAGCGCCGACGCATCGAACTGGCGCGCATCCTGTTCTCGGACGCCGACACCCTGATCCTCGACGAACCCACAAACCACTTGGACGCCGACTCCATCGAATGGCTGCGCGGCTACCTCAAACAATACGAAGGCGGATTCCTCGTAATCTCCCACTCCACCGAACTGCTCGATGAAGTGGTCAACAAGGTGTGGCACCTCGACGCGCAACTCGGCCAGATCGACATGTACTCACTCGGATGGACCGCCTACCTGCACCAGCGCGCCGTCGATGAGGAACGCCGCCGCCGCGAACGCGAAGTGGCGGAGAAGAAAGCCGAACGCCTCATGCAGCAGGGCATCCGCCTGCATGCCAAAGCCACCAAGGCCGTGGCCGCGCAGAACATGATGCGCCGAGCGGAAAAGCTCCTCTCCGAAACCTCCACCGCGCAGAAACGCGAAAAAGTCGCCGACATCCGCTTCCCCGAACCAGCCCCCTGCGGCCGCACCCCCATCGAAGCGAAGGACATCTCGAAGGCCTACGGGTCGAACATCGTGTTCGCCGGCGTCAACCTGGCCATCGACAAAGGCTCCCGAGTCGTCATCCTCGGATACAACGGCGCAGGCAAAACCACCACGCTGCGCCTGCTCGCCCACTTGGAACAGCCCGACACCGGCGAGGTCGAATACGGGCATGGCGCCAAAATCGGCTACTTCGCCCAAGAGCACGACACCCTCGACATGGGGGTGAGTGTGCTGGACAACCTACGCAACGTGGCCCCCGAACTCAACGACACCCAAGCACGCTCGATACTGGGATCCTTCCTGTTCTCCGGCGATGACGCGTTCAAACCCACCCACGTGCTCTCCGGCGGCGAGAAAACACGGTTGGCGCTCGCCACCTTGGTCACGTCGCGCGCCAACGTGCTGCTGCTCGACGAACCGACGAACAACCTCGACCCCGCCTCGCGCCAGGAGATTCTCAAGGCCATCGCGAAATACGAAGGCGCGATCGTGCTCGTGACCCACGACGAGGGGGCGGTCGAGGCGTTGCGTCCGGAGCGTGTGCTGCTCATGCCCGACGGTGACGAGGACCTGTGGAACGATTCGTACCTGGAGCTCGTCGCCGAAGAGTGAGCGTGCTGGGCTGTCACCTGTTGACGCGCAGCACGTCGGGCTCCACGTAGATTTCGAAATTGAACCACGGCAGCGCCGTGCGCACATTGCGTTCGATCTTGTCGACGGTCTGCACGTCGTAGTCACGGTCGAGCTTGGACGTCTGCACTTTGAGACACAGCAGGATGTTGTCCTCCGACATGTGCACGGTCTGCATGTTGATCAGCTTTTCCACGCCGGCGGTCTGTTCGACCGCCCGCACGATGCGCTCGCGGGTGTCCGGGGTCACCGATTCGCCGATGAGCAACGAGCCGGACTTGTAGGCCAGGACGAGTGAGCCGACGACCAGCAGGAGGCCGACCATGAGACCGCCGATGGCGTCGAACAGCTCGTTGTCGAAGATGATCGCGCATCCGATGCCGATGAAGGCGAATGCCAGGCCTATCAGTGCCAACGTGTCTTCCATGATGACCGAGGCGAGTTCGGCGGACTTGGTGCGCTTCCAGAACCTGAAGATGCCCATCTTCGGTGTGTCGGTGCGCTTCATGCGCTCATTGGCTTCCTTGACGCTTTGGTGCAGCCCGTAGCCTTCGAGGCAGGCGCTGATCACCACGACCACAAGGGCCACGACGAGTTCCATGCGGTTGGCGTTCTGCAGCGCCGGGTCGCCGTTGACGGCGATGAGCTTCTTCACGGCTTCGGATGTGGAGAAGAAACCGCCGACGAAGAACAGCAGCGTCGCCACGACGAACGACGCGAGGTATTTGGTGCGGTACCAGCCGAAGGGGTGCTCCGAATTGAGTTTGTGCTTGGAGACTTTGTCTCCGATGATGAGCACGATCTCGTTCGAACAGTCGGCGATGGAGTGCACGGATTCGGAAAGCATCGATGACGATCCGGTGAACACCGCGGCCGCCAGTTTGGCGATGGCCACGCCGATGTTGGCGATGAGCGCTGCTTTCACCGCGGCGCCGGCGTGCTTCTGCTCGGCCACCACGGTGGGATTGGTGTCTCCTGACGCATTGAGTTGCGCTTGGCTCGCCGTGGCGTCCAACGGCAGTGTGTCTGATGGCTCCTTCATGGGTGGTCTCTCTCCTCTGTATGTGGATCAGTGGGTGCACATGGGTACACGTGGGGCCCTGACCTCCTTGGCGGATGTCAGGGCCCCACCCGGGCTACAGACGTCCATGGTTCCACGCCGTCTGCCCTTACGCTGGATTCACTTGGCCTGCAGCTGGTTGCTCGACGCGTCGAAATCCGCCATGGCGTATGCGCGGATCGTGGGATCGTCGTACGTGCTCTTGTAGTACGTCATCGTGTTGGCCGAGAAGCCGCTCGTGAAGATGGTCTTCTCGTACTGGCCGTCAGCCATCGCGCTCATGCCCTCGATCATCGTGGCGCTTGAAAGCGTCTTGAACAGGCGGGTGACGTTGTCCTGCTCACCCTCCTTGTTCGGATAGTGGGCGTTCGTGTAGGCGGCGCGCACAAAACGCGACATCGAGTTCGGGTCGCCCGGCAGCCCATGCGAGCTCAGTCCGGCACCCCACGGTTTGAGTTCCGCATTGCCCCACTTGACAGGCTTGACCATCGCCGGATCGCAGTTGATGTAGTTGATGAGATTGGCGCGATGCACCGGGAACTCCGGCTGGTTCGTCATGACGTCGATGTCGTCGTCGTAGACGTGCATGCCGCTTGCCGTGTATTCGACGACGATGCTGCGCGTCGCGTCGGCGATGATCCAGTGGAGCATCGCAACCGGGTACTGGTCGTTGATGGGCTTCGCCACGATTGTGACGTTCTTCAGGGCCTCCGCCACGTCGTCGACCGACGTGAAATTGCGCGCCACCCACAGTGGGAACTCATAGGCGGCCACATTGACCGTCAGGTTCACACTGTCGGACGCATATTCGGCATAGCCCGGGAAATTGAGTCCGGCAACGGCAAGGCCTGCGTCATTGGCGCAATCGAAATACAGGGGGGTGTCGTCGACGACGATGCCGATGCCGAGCACCGCATGGTTGCGGTCCTCGCCGTTGAACACCGGCTGGTAGTTGTAATCCTTGGGGGTGTACAGCACCTTCTCGCCGTACGAGAACGACCAATCAAGGTTACGGCCGAAGAACATGTTGTCTTCGCCATCGACAAAACGGACCGCAGTGCACATAAGTGACTCCTTTTCTTCGACGCCGCCATAATGGACCGGTGGCGTGACGGACTGCCGGTGCAATTATAGAAACACGGAATCGTGGGATTGACTGGTTATCGTTGTGGGAATAAATAAGTGCATGTTCACCTGTGGGCGTCCTGGTTCTGATATCGGCTGAACCTGAGCTGCGCGTCCGGACCCACGGTACTAGAGTGAAAAGGAGCATACCGGCCACCCTACGGCATATCTTGTGCGGTAATGGCGGCCACAGCACGTAAGGACGGTTCCCATGGACGACCAGACAGCAGATCACACCGACACCCTGACCACAGCGGCATTCGACACTGCGACCGTACGCGCGCTCGAACAGCCGCTGCTCGCCGACGAAGTCCCCCTCATGCGCATGGCTGCCAGTGCCACGGCGCGCACCATCCTCGACGTGATAGACCAAGAGGACTGGGATGAGACCAGCTTGCGCATCTGCGTGCTCGCCGGCGCAGGCGACAACGGCGGCGATGGGCTCTATACCGGTGCGATGCTCGCAGCGGAAGGGCTCAACGTCACCGCAATCGCCGTGGGACGCACCCTGCACGACGCCGCCTATGAAGCCTTTCTCGAATCCGGAGGCCACATCTACGCCCTCGACCCGGCCAACGACATCCCCGGCTGCCCCAGCGGGTTCCCCGCCGGAGAAGCCGGCCAACGGCTCGAGCATGCCATCGCATTCGCCCGCAAAGCCCACATCATCATCGACGCCATGACCGGCATAGGCGGTACCGGCGCACTCCACGGCATCCCCGCGGCCCTCGCCTCCGTCCTCGGCCGCACCAACACACCGCCACGGCGACTGGGCCTGCCCGACGACGAGCTCGCCATCGACTTCCCCTTCGTCGTGGCCGTGGACACCCCCTCCGGCATCGGCGTCGACGACGGATCACTCCCCGGCGCATACATTCCCGCAGACGTGACCATGATGTACGGCGCGCTCAAACCATGCGCCATGCTCCCGCCCGCTTCACTGGCATGCGGCAACATCGTGCTCGTCGATTTCGGTTTCGACGTGGACGATGCCACGCCCACCGTCGAAACCGTCGACTGTGGTTACGCACAGAACGCGCTGCGCATCCCGCTCGTCGAAGACGCCAAATACAACCGCGGCGTCGTCGGACTCATCACCGGATCTGCCCATTACCCGGGCGCGGCAGTGCTCTCCAGTTGCGCCGCCGCACGCTCCAACACCGGCATGGTCCGCTACCTCGGCCCCGATCGCGCCCAGAACCTGGTGCTGCAGGCCCTCCCCGAAGCGGTCATGGGCAAAGGCCACGTACAAGCATGGGTCACCGGGTGTGGCGTGCCAGACACCGACCACACCGATACCGCAGACATCCAACGCACCGCCATCAGCGCACTGCTCGCCCACTACAGCCTCACCCAAGACAGCGCAGGCAACAGTGCGAACCGCGAAGCGCTCGCCATGCCACCCATCGTGGTGGATGCTGGCGCGCTCGACCTGTTGCCGGACCATGTGCCGCCGCAGGTGGTGATCACGCCGCATGCTGGAGAACTGGCCCGACTGCTTACCCGGATCGATGCGCCAACCACCCGCGAGGAGGTCATGGCCGAGCCATTGCGGCAGGCACAGCGTGCCTATGAACTCACCGGGGCGACCGTGGTGCTCAAGGGCGCCTATACGGTAATCGTCGGCACCGACGGCAATGGTGGCATGCGCACATTGGTGTGCGGACGCGCGCCGGCGTTCCTGGCCACGGCCGGTGCGGGTGATGTGCTCGCGGGCATCATCGGCGCCATGCTCGCGCAACGGGCCCAGGAACTGATCAATGATCCGACGCTTGTGGCCGAAACAGCGGCCGGCGCGGTCTATACGCACGGTTTGGCGGCGGCCATGGCGGCGCACAGCGACCAGCATGCGTGGCAGACGCCGCACCTGTACGGCGAGCCGAAGCAGGACATCGCCCAATCCGCGTGTGGGCATCCAATCATCGCCAGTGATGTGATCGTCGCCCTGCCTTCGGCGTTCGACCTGCTCAACACCACCGCACGCTACGAGGACTGACCCCCTGCCGTTGGGTTGCCGGCGGTGCGCCGCTTTTCGCCAATGGCGTCATACGGCATTTGCTTGCAGACGATCCACCACACCACGGTGGCGAGGCCCAGTACGAACGGCCATGGTGACCGCCACGTGCACAGCCCGATTGTCAGTGTGTACAAGAGCGCGGTGCGCGCCGCATGGAACGCCAGACGTTGCGGCAATGTGCGCTGCGTGGATTCCACCGTCATCCGGGTGAGGAGGCAGCCGATGGTGCGTCCATGGGTACACCATGGCACAACGCCTTCGAACAGCACGAACCACACGCTGGGCAGCACAAGGAACGGGCCGCCTTCAGGGGCGATTGTTCCATGCCCGAGATACGACCACAGCACAATCGACAGCATCTGGCACATCGAGACAATGCCCATGTCCACGGTGAACGAGACGCACCGGCGCAGGAACCCCGGGTGCATGGTCACCTCCGTCTTGTCGATGCGCGGTGTGGGGAATGCGCGGTTGCACCACAGGCCCAGCGCCACGCCAACGGCGCCGCCAAGCGTATTGGTGATGACATCATCGATGTCGCAGACACGGTATGCGCACGGATAGAGATGGAAGAGGCCAGTGAGCTGGGCGACCTCGATACACACCGATGTGGCGCAGCACACCGCGACCGCCACCCACGACGGCAACCGGAAGAACCGTGCCAGAAAGAAACCCATCGGCAGGAACAACACGATGTTCATACCCAACTGCAGGATGGCGGTCACACCGTCGGTGCGGATGTCGCCAATGAACTGCAACGGGTTGAGCTGCGCACCCAGATGGTGCGTGGCGCAATAGGCGGCAGGGTCCTGCGGCCACGGATACAAGGTAAAGCACCCAAGGCCAAGCACATACAGCATGAACGCATAGGCGCCGAGCACGCTCACCGGCCGGAGGCGGTTGTCGCGGCGATACAGATAGACCGCCGCCGGCACCGTCAACAGCAGCGACACGAACGGCCACAGCAGGACCGCCAGCTGGAACGGTTTGGAAAACGTGGAGAGAAACCCGGTCATGATGCCTTCCTGCCTGCTCGATATGTGGCTTGATGGATCTACAACCTCACGATATGGGTATGGAAGGAGTCCTGCCCATCATCCCCATGGACGGTTCGACAGGCGCCATCGTCCTTGGGAATGACAAGGTGTGCTGTGAGGAAAACCACAGGTGATTTGTCGGTGTTTCCCTACAGATCTGCCGCGCAGTGTGCCATACTCGACCTTGCAAGGCACCATGCACGGGCCGCGCTCGCGTTCGGCGCGCGGCTGCACGGCATGATCTATTGGCTAAGGAGCGCATCATGACATTGCTGCAGCATGAAATCACCGACTTCACCGTTTCGGCATACAACAACGGTCAACTTCAGGATGTGAGCAAGAAGGACCTGCTGGGCCACTGGTCGGTGCTGTTCTTCTACCCCGCCGACTTCTCGTTCGTCTGCCCCACGGAGCTCGAGGACCTGGCCGACCACTATAGCGAGTTCAAACAGGCCGGTTGCGAGGTCTATGCCGTCTCGTGCGACACCCAGTGGGTGCACAAGGCTTGGCATGATTCGAACGAAAAGATCGGCAAGGTGAATTACCCAATGCTCGCCGACCCCACCGCCACGCTGGCGCGTGACCTCGACACCTACAATGAGCAGACTGGTCTGGCCGAACGCGGCGACTTCATCCTCGACCCCGAAGGCCATGTGGTGGCCTACGAGGTCATTTCTTCGAATGTGGGGCGTGACGCCGACGAAATCCTGCGCCGTGTCAAGGCCTCGCAGTTCGTCTACGAACACAGCGATCAGGTCTGCCCGGCCAAGTGGGAGCCCGGCGAAGAGACGATCAAGCCGAGCCTCGACCTTGTAGGCGAACTGTGATGGCCATGGACCAGGGCATGACCACCCCACAATCGCAGATGTATGACGCCGTCGTCATCGGCGGCGGCCCGGCGGGCCTGACCGCCGGCATGTACCTGGCGCGCGCACGCTACCGCACGCTGATCATCGAACAGGCCGATTTCGGCGGCCAGATCACCATCACATCCGAAGTGGTCAACTACCCGGGCGTACCGATGACCGACGGCCGCAAGCTCACCGCCGCAATGCGCCAGCAGGCGCAGGATTTCGGCGCCGAACTGCGCGTGGGCACCGTGACCGGCATCGACGCGCAAGGCGACGTCAAGACCGTGCATACCACGCGCGGAGACGTGCAATGCTTCGCCATCGTGCTCGCGATGGGTGCCGCGCCACGCAAGATCGGCTTCGACGGCGAACAGGAATACGCCGGCCGTGGCGTGGCCTACTGCGCCACATGCGACGGCGAGTTCTTCACCGGCAAGGACGTGCTCGTAGTGGGCGGTGGATTCGCCGCCGCCGAGGAATCCGTGTTCCTGGGCCGCTATGCACGCGCGGTGACCGTGCTTGTGCGCGAAGACGACTTCACCTGTGACGCCGCGGTGGCCCAGCACGCCAAGGACGATCCGAAGATCACCGTGCGCTACGGCACCGAGCTCGCTGGCGTCACCTCGGGGCCCAAAGGCCTGACCGAAGCGACGCTCAAAGACGCCCACACCGGCGAGACAAGCGTGTGGAAGCCGCAGGACGGCGGCACGTTCGGCGTCTTCGTGTTCGCCGGCTACGAACCGCAGACGCAGATCGTGCGCGGCGTGGTGGAGCTCGACCCCAACGGCTACGTGGTGACCGACGCCGCGCTGTGCACGTCGGTCCCCGGCGTCTTCGCCGCGGGCGACCTGCGTGTCAAAGACCTGCGGCAGGTCGTGACCGCGACCGCCGACGGCGCCATCGCCGCAGTGCATGCGGAGGAATACGCCGCCGCGGCGAGCACGCGCACCGGCATCACACCGCAGGCGCCGACGTCGACCCCATACCAGCGCCGTGAGGCGCAGGGTGAGGCCGGCACGCCGTCGCAGACAACGCCGGCCCCGGCCGCGAGCACGAGCCCGCAGGCCGACGACGAGCATCCGGTGAGTGCGGTGTTCACAGATGACGTGGTCGCACAGCTCAACGTCGTCTTCGCGCGCATGGAGCGCACGGTCACGCTGCAGCTCCAGCTTGACCGCACAGAACTGTCGCACCAGTTGCAGTCGTTCATCGACGAGCTCGTCTCGTTGAGCGGCGGTAAGCTCGAGTCGATCAGCGAGACCGTCGAGGAGCTCTCGGCCAATGGGCGCGGCGCGGTGGACTACGACCGTCCGCTGCCCTACGCCACGCCGATGGTGCGCCTGATGGTGCGCGACGACTCCGGCATGCTGCAATCCACCGGCATCGCGTTCCATGGCGTGCCCACCGGTCACGAGTTCCATTCGTTCGTGCTGGGCATCTACAATGCAGCCGGCCCCGGCCAGACACTGATCGGCGACGAACGCGAACGCATCGAAGCGGTCCACGACCCCGTGGAGATCATGCTGCTCGTCTCGCTCACGTGCACGATGTGCCCGGAGACGGTGCGCGCGGCACAACGCATCGCCGCATTGAACAGCAATGTGCGCGCCGAAGCGTACGACCTGGCGCACTTCCCCGAGCTCAAGGAACGCTACGACGTGATGAGCGTGCCGTGCATCGTGGTGCGCCGCCACGGCCGTGAGGCGATCGAGTTCGGCAAGAAGAACGTCTCGCAGATGCTCGACGTGCTCGACGCGGTCTGACCGCGCGGCTTGAAGAGGTAGCCGGGGTATAGGGACAACCATCATCCGGCTACCTCTTTTGCTATACCCAACCATTGCCATATCACGGTCCGGGTGTTGGGCGAACACCGCGCAAGACGCTACACTGTGTGGTGGGCGCGCCTGCGACCGGCGCGCATTCCCGCCCCAACCACAACACAAGGAGCCGGCCCATGACCTCACCCCAGCCCATCACCGACGTCGTGTTCGATTTCTGCGGTGTGCTCATCGACTGGCAGTGCCGCGCGGCGCTCGACGGCCACTACCCAGCCGAACTGGTGGACCGCATCGCCGCGGACGACGACCCGTACGGGTTCTTCCGATATGAGGACGACATGGACTCGGGCATGGACTTCGCCGACGTCTATCCGCGCGTCGTCGCGGAACAGGGGCAGGACATCGCGCGCATCTTCGAGTATTACATCGCGCATTATGGAGACGCGCTCCCCCGCCTGATTCCGGGCGCGGAAGATTTGCTACGCGATCTGGTGCAGGCCGGCGTGCGCGTCTGGGGATTGACGAACTGGTCTGGCGAGACGTTCCACTACGCGTTCGAGCGCTTCCCGCAGCTCGATGCACTGCTCGGTGGCACGGTCGTCTCGGGCATCGAGAAACTGCGCAAACCGAACCGCGACATCTACGAGCTCGCACAGGCCCGCTTCGGGCTCGACCCCGCGCGCACGGTGTTCTTCGACGACACCCAGAAGAACGTCGAAGGGGCCGCAGACGCGGGATGGCATGCGCGCCGCTTCACCGATGCGCAGCGGGCGCGCCGCGACCTCGCCGCGCTCGGCGTGCAGTTGGGCGAACACTGACCGACAGTTGACCGCAGAACAGGGGAAAACACCATGGCGACACTACTGCAGCTCAAATACATCGTGAAAATCGTGGAATGCGGGTCGATGAACGAAGCCTCGCGTGCACTGTACATCTCGCAGCCCGCGCTGAGCTCATCGGTCAAGGAGCTGGAGAACGAGCTGGGCATCGAGATCTTCACACGCTCGTCGCAGGGCATCGCGCTGACGGTGGACGGCGCGGAGTTCCTCACCTACGCGCGCCAGGTGCTCGACCAGGCGTCACTGCTCGAGGAACGCTACAAGAACGCCAAACCGCGCAAACAACTGTGCTCGGTCTCCACGCAGCACTACATGTTCGCGGTGGAGGCGTTCGTGAAGATGATTAACTCGTTCCGCTCAGACGAATACGAGTTCACGATCCGCGAGACGCAGACGCGCGACATCATCAACCAAGTGGCGAACATGCGCTCGGACATCGGCATCCTGTACCTGTCCGAGTTCAACAAGCAGGTGATCGGCAAACTGCTGCGCGAAAAGCATCTGGAGTTCCATCCGCTCTTCCGCGCTCCCCTGCACGTGTTTATCTCGCGCGACAATCCGCTCGCGATGAAGAAGAAACTGACGATGGAGGACCTGAAGCCCTACCCGTTCATCCAGTACGAGCAGGGCAACGAAGGCAGCTTCTACTTCGCCGAAGAGGCGGTGTGGCCCGATTACGCCCCCAAGCAGATCAATGTGACCGACCGCGCGACGATCCTCAACTTCATCATCGGGCTCAACGGCTACACGGTCTGCACCGGCATCGACAACGGCGACCTCAACAACGAACGCATCGTCACCGTGCCGCTGGAATCCGACGAGACGATGCTGCTCGGCTGGATCACCAACGAGCGCGCCAAGCTCTCCCACCCCGCCCAGATCTACTTGGCCAAGCTCAAGGAGGTCATCGCCGAACATGGGTATACGATCCTGTCTGAGTGACAAATAAACAGATTAATTAACACTACATAAGAATAGAATAAAACAAACCTACTTTCTATGCTGCTTGCTTTGTACGTTTTTGATGCAGTGGTGGTGGGTTGTGGTTTAATGCTTACTTTTCGTAAGTACCATACTTCTTGATAGTATGCATGCTACACTCGTCCCATGCAAGAAATCGACATTTTCAGCAAAACCTGCCCTACGCGGTTCGCCCTTTCGACAATCAGCGGAAAATGGGGGTTGCTCATCATCCTCGCGTTGGCCAACCATCCCCTGCGGTTCAGCGAGCTTGTGCGGCATATCGGCGGCATCAGTGAGCGCATGGCGTCACAGACGCTCAAGTATCTGGAACGCTATGGCGTGGTGCGCAGACACGTCGTACAGCACGCCACTCCCCCTCAGGTCGAATATGCCCTGACACCGTTGGGCAGGCAGTTCGTCAAACCGCTCCAGCAGCTCGTGACCTTGGTCAACACGAACGCGGACGTGATGGTGTACGAGCGTGACTGAGTGCGTAATAAGGCTTTCCTGAGCACCGTCTGGTCTGGTATAGAAAGAGCTATGCTTTCAAATATGTCTGAAGAACCCAATGCCGAAAGTTACGAGGCTATTCAAGAAGGTGATGCGTTTCTCAGTAGCGGAGCCCAAGGTCGCTTTCATGATGCCGCATCCCTCTTGTTCGCAGCACTTGACCAATGATTTGATTGGCCGCTGAGACTGCGTAGGCAATCCTAATCTGACTTCACGTGTCGATGCGGGTGATGGCGCACAGGGCTTTGTTGCGGTAGGTCAAATCGCCGCGCGCAGTGAAGCCGAGGCTCTCCCAGAAAGCGTTGCCTGCATCGTTGCGTGAGAAAACGACGAGGGCGACTTTGATGATGCCTTCGTTCGCGAGCGCATGCAGTGCCGCGTTGACGAGTGCGGTGCCGATACCTTGGTGCCGGTATGCGGGGTTGACGGCGGCGTGGTAGATATATCCGCGTCGGCCGTCATGTCCTGCGAGGATGGCGCCGGTGATTGTTCCCTCTTGCTCATCGACGAAGCAGGTATTGGGGTTGCGTTCGAGGTATCTGATGATGCCTTCGCGTGAGTCGTCGATGGTGTTGAGTCCCATGCCGGTGCATGCCATCCAGCATGCGTGTACGGCGTCGTAGTCGTCGGGTGTCATGATGCGGATCATGGGGGTCCTTTTCGTACTGCCGGTTTTGTACCTGTGAGGGTGACGAATGCCTTCGGGTATTCGCTATTTCCTCTTACCGATCACCTTCAATGTGAAGACGCCTACAGCGCAGATGCCAGCCATCAATGGTCCGCCGATTTTCAAGATGGCTGCCTTTTTGCCTGCCGCTTGCGCAATGCACGCGTCACAGCGGTCCTCTTTGGCGCTCCGTGGAATCTCCGCGCCGCAGGTTTTGCATGTCCTCTTTTTGCAGATGCTCATGCTTCCTCCTTCTCGTATGATTCGACGCCTATTGTCTCATTGGTTACCGTTACGGCGACCGATGGCTCCGCCGCTTCGTCCGTTTCTGCAATAGCGTCCTCTTTTTCGTCTTCATCGTCTTGTGGCGGCCTATACGCTTCAAGCAGCTGTTTCGGTACGCTCTCCCCTGCCGTCAACGCGCTGAGCTGCATCGTACGCTGGGCGATCGCATCGAATTCGTCGACGATCTCGGGACGTTTCTGCGCGCTTGGCAGCCGTGAGTCAATCTTGAGGAGTGTGTCGCGGTTGTCGAGCTGTTCCGTTTCGATGAACTCCGCGAATTCCTTCAACGAGCGTCGTGCGGCCTCCGTGTCGCCGATGGCCATATGCCCTTCGGTCTCCACACGTACGCAGTTGAGAATGCCGACGAGGTCGTCGTATGCCATGCGCGCTTCGATTTCACCGCGTTCCTTATTCGATTTCCCTTTAAAGATGTCACCGATGATGAGCCGTGCTTCGTTCTGGTCGGCATTGCCCTCGATGAGATGGAGACAGCTGGCGAAGTGCCGCATCAACGTATGTTTGGCTTCGGTGCCGGTTCCAATCGCGATTATGACTGCCTGTTCGCGTCTACGTCCGTCTGTGATCTTCAGCGCCTGGTTGAGCTGGTCCCATGCAGCGTCCGCTTTGGCAAGTCGATCTTGTTGCAGTTCGCCTCGAATCTGTGCAATCTGTTCCTGAACGTTCTCCAGCTGGCTCATGATCATCGCGAGCGCGGCCTGTATTTCCAGATGCTGCAGGTTCGGTAGCAGTTCCGGCATGCTGACGATTTCTTTGAGACGTACCTGTTTGACGATTCGTCCGTCTTTGCCAACCAGATGGGGAAGAATCTGTCCGTTCTTGTCTGGTCTGAAGGTGATCTGTCCGTCCTTGAGCAGCTGCTCGTAGTATTTCGGGATGTCCGCGATCCATTGTTTTTCGCTGCGTGCCATGCCGAGCACAGCTTCGGCGAGCGCAGGCAGCATGGCCTGCACTTGCTTCCAATTCTTGAGTGTGTCCCAGATTTTCATATTGTCTTCAGGAGCAAGATCTACACGTTCCGTGTCTATCTTCTTCTTATGTGAATCCCAGCGTTCGATTTCGAATTGCAGCTGCGGGGCGGGATCGTAGACGGTTTGTGCGCCGATAGGCATCCTTGGGTCGTCACCGATATATCCGCAGTATGGACACATACATGCTTTGGAGGCGATGTGTGTGCCGCATTCAGGGCATTGAATCATGGGCATGACGGTTTTCTTTCCTTCTTCTCAGCATCGAGTCTTCATCTGCAAGTGTATAGGAATTGCAATCGACTATTGTATGTATGATCGAAAACAAGGATGCTGAATCTAGAGCTACTCAGCTGGGGTCATTTGATTGGTGTGCACGTCCTTCTCGCGTTCTGTGACGGCGCGTTCCAATACCTTCACGGTGATTCCGGGCCAGATGATCACCAAGGGGACGAGCAGCAGACAGGAAAGCAGCCAATTCCCCCACCGTAGACCACACACGATGGCTAATATGGGCAGGGCGATGGATAGGATCGCTGTACTCCAGCCCCACAACCGCGGATGGGAACGTGTCCAACGGGACAGCGGTTTCCTGAATCTGCCGTCATGGGAGGATGGGCGGTTTTTGAGTTCCCTATCATTATTCATGGCGTTCATTGCAATCTCCTCCATTGATGCTGGATGAAGTGGTGATTGTCATTGTAAGAAGAATCAGCATCGCGTGGCCTGTTTCCTTACCGATGATTTGCGGGTTGCTGAACCTTAATGCGCGGCTTGGGCAGGTTGAGTCAATATGCGCACATGATGGTCGAAGTGATCTAGCGGAGGCAGAGACTGGAGTGACGATCAGTCGGCGACATAGTTGATGTGCATCGTACAGGTGGAAGGTAAAGCAAACCCCCGGAGGCATGGCACATAGGCCAGAGGCTGTTCCGAGGCGTCCGATACACGGTGTAGCAGTATCGTTGTATGGCACGGTGCAATCGTTGATTCGCGAGCGCAGACAGGGACGGTCAGTAGGTAGTGTATGGCCCTACGTGTTCTTGTGTTCGATGGGTGTGCGGGAGTATGGAGATACCCATGCCGCTTCTGATAGACTTACGCTGGCACGTAGCGTAAAAATCGGGAAGGGATTTCATGCTGAACGAGGCAGAATTCGAATCAGAGTTGATTCGTTATCTGGAGACGGTGGGCAATACCAAACAGTGGGAATACAGGCCGGATATTAAGACTACGGAACAGTTGTGGCAGAATTTTCGCGAGATTTTGGAGCGTAATAATCAGGAAGCGCTTCGCGGGCATCCACTGACTGATGGCGAGTTTGCTCAGGTTCAGCGCGAGATATGTGATTTGAGGACACCATATGATGCGGGACGATTCCTATATGGTTTCAATGGTCGTTCCACTGTGTCGGTGATGCGTGACGAAGCGCATGACACTGAAGCGCAGTCCATGATTTTGACGATTTTTAAACAGGATGAGGTTGGTGCCGGTAATACGACCTATCAGATCGTCAATCAGATTCGTCGTGAGCATGTGCAGGCAGGTATGCAGGACCGGCGTTTTGATACGACATTATTGATTAATGGTCTGCCCATCATTCATATCGAGGAGAAGGCAGACAGGCATGATGCGTATGAGGGGCTGAATCAGATCCGTCAGTACATTGATGAGGGGTTGTTCGGGGACATCTATTCCACTACTCAGATCCTGATTGGTATGACGCCTCATGACACACGATACATGGCGAATACCGATGCACGGAGCTTCAACACTGATTTTGCTTTCCACTGGCAGACTGAGTCGGAAAACAAGACCGTGTGGGAGTGGAAGGCATTCTGCGACAAGATGCTTTCCATCCCGATGGTTCACTATATGGCTACGAAATATATGATTCTTGACGGAGCCCGTGATCATAAGCAACTGATGGTCATGCGCCCGTATCAGGTGTATGCTACGCGCCGTGTCATCGAACGTTTGCGCGCACATGAATTCGGTATGGATCCGCTTGAAGTGGGGTATGTGTGGCATACGACCGGCTCGGGTAAAACGGTGAGCAGTTTCAAGACTGCTTGGCTTGCTTCCCGCCTGCCCAATGTAGACAAGGTGGTGTTCCTTGTCGACCGTCGCGCGCTTACTTCGCAGACCTATGACAATTATGCCGCATATGATCCGGATACCGATGACGACAACAATGGTGGTGTCATTTCGGATACACGCAATACGGGTGATTTGAGGAGACGTCTGAGGAGTTCCCGCACCGAGAACAACATCATCGTCACCTCGATCCAGAAAATGGGTCGCCTTGCGAAGAAGATGGACAGTGCCATCGATGACCGCAACGTGGTATTCATTGTCGATGAGGCTCACCGTTCCACGAATGGGGAGCTACTTCCGTTGATCAAACAGCGGTTCCCTCGTTCCGCCTGGGTCGGTTACACTGGCACCCCGGTTTTCGATAAGGATCTGACCCACAAGGCGTTCGGCGATCTCATCCATGCCTACACGATTCGCGAAGCGATCGCCGATAAGAACGTGCTTGGCTTCCAAGTGGATTTCGAGCACACGCTCAGCGAGGATGAGATCAAGGAAAAGCTCCTCCCCGACCTGCTGCGCATCAAAAACCCAACACTCACCGATCCGGAAATCGAAATGCGTATCGCTAGCATGACCGGCGAGGAAGTGGACTCACTGGTGGATAGCGGCATATACGACTGCAACGAACAACATGTGCAGGCAGTTGTGGAAGACGTCATATCGCATTGGAACAGCCGATCGGTGAACGGCAAGTACAGCGCCATCTTCACCACACATGTCGGAGCAGGCAAACCGTCTGCACCAATGGCGTTGATGTATTTCGACGCATTCCAGCGTGCCAACGCCAAGCTGATGGAGCAAGGCAAGCAACCACTGAATATTGCGGTGACATTCTCAATGGACACAAGCAACTCCGACATGCAGTTCAGTAAGAACGCAGGGTTGAAAGAAGCGATCCGCATATACAACGCGGCGTTCGGTACACAGTTCGGCGCGGACACCGTCGAAGAGTATTTCAATGATGTCACAGACCGACTCTCAGGCAAGGCCGACGGACCCAAACTGGATGTGGTCATTGTCATCGACCAGTTGCTGACCGGCTTCGACTCGAAAATCGTCAATACGCTATACGTGGACCGCGTGCTGTCTGGAGCGAACTTGATTCAGGCATACTCGCGCACCAACCGCGTATACGATATGCAGACCAAGCCATTCGGCCATATCGTCAATTACCGTTGGCCCCTCATGTCGAAACGTCTCATGGACGCAGCGCTCAAAGTATATGCAAACCCTGATTCCGCCCTCGTCCAAGGCACTCTGGACAGCGAAAACCAGAGTGAGGAAGATCGCGGCTTGGATGGTGTCCTGACTATCCCCTTCAACGAACGCGTGGAACAGACATGCAAGATTGTCGATACCTTGCGCGACCTCACCGACGACTTCACACAAATCCCTCCCAGCGAAGCACAACAAGAACATGCTGCAGAACTACTGCACGACTACAACAATGAAATTGCCGCGTTAAAACAGTACACCGATTACGATCCCTCCCATCCTGAGCGACTGCTCAACCAGCTTCGTCTCAGTGACGACAATCACGAATGGCTGCTCACCTCGCTGCGCTACGGTCTGCAAAGAATCGCCGTCGATTACGCCGACTCGTACATCGACACCTCCGATTTGAATTTTGAAGCCGAACACGTGGCCGACGTCAAAGTCAACTATGACTATATCGAAGAGCTATTGGCCAAGCTGCTCAATCAGGTTCACGACCATGAACCGGAAGCGGATAAGACATTCGATGATCTGCAACACGCCATTGACCGACTGCCAGATCGGCACCATGCGGAACAAATCATGCGCACCGCACAAGATGCAATGGACGGCAATCTGGACGCACAACACTACCCTGTCGAACCTTCCGACGTCGGTGGCATCGTGCGCACCCACATGGAGAATTCTCGGCGCCACGCGATACTCAAATTCCGCGAGGATTGGGGACTGGTCGACATCATCACAGCCACCAAGCTCATCAATACGATGCTCGATCGCCACGTCATAGGCAAAGATGACTTGGACATGGATGAATCATTGTCCACCCTGCTCAATGCCGCCGTCAAGGACAGGTTCTATCAGACTGACGCCAAGAAACCGGATGTACGAAAGCTATCCCCGATTCGCTACAAGCGAGAGCTGCGTCAGGCCCTGCGTGAATTCGCAGATCAGATCATCGCCGACTACAGCTGACCCGTACCAATCCATCAATCGCAACAACATTAGGAGGAACAACCCATGGCATCGACGACGCCCCAGAACGACGCGCGCGAACTGACATCCCAACTCTGGGCAATGGCAAATGATCTTCGCGCAAAAATGGACGCGAGCGAGTATCGTGACTACATCCTCGGCTTCATCTTCTACCGATACCTGTCAAAACGTCAAGAACGGAATCTGGCTTCCTCCGCCCCGCTCGACTTCACCGATTCTGAAATCAGCTCGAATCCGCAGGACGTCAACAATGCATATGCACGCCAAGTAGCGCAGGACGGCATCGAAGATTGGCGGGAAGAGCTCGCTTCGGAACAAGGATACGCCATCGACCCCGAATACACGTGGACAACAATCGTCAATAAAGTTCACGATCAGACCATCCGCCCCGAGGACTATCCGAACATGTTCGCCCAATTCAAGGCCAACGCACTGCTGAACACGAACGCAACGGAAGATTTCAAAGACGTGTTCGACAATATCAACCTCTCTGATTCCAGTCTGGGCAATTCCGTTGCGGCACGTGCCAAAGCATTGTCGCAACTGGTTGAACGCATCGACAGCATCGACTTCCACGACGAGTCCGGACATGACATCCTCGGCGACGTATACGAGTACCTCATCGCTGAATTCGCCGGTGCCAGCGGCAAGAAAGCAGGCGAATTCTACACGCCACATGAAGTGTCCCGCGTGTTGGCGAAACTTGTCACCTACGTCTCCCCCGACTCCAGCGAGGAAGCCAAGGAAGTCATCGAACACGCAACCCGCCCCTTCATGGTCTACGATCCGACGATGGGATCCGGCTCCTTGCTGCTCACCGTGCAGCATGAGCTCAAATCCGAAACCGATAACCCTGACACTGCACGCGTGCATTTCTTCGGCCAGGAAATCAATCGAACCACCTACAATCTCGCACGCATGAACCTCATGATGCACGATGTGAAGTACCAGTACATGGACCTACGCTGTGCCGATACACTGGAATCGGATTGGCCCAATGGCATGGATGAGAACGGCATCGACCACCCTGAATTCTTCGATGCGGTCGTGGCAAATCCACCCTATTCACTCAAATGGGACAACGCCGAATCCAAACTGAAAGACCCACGATTCAAGGACTACGGTAAACTGGCTCCAAAGTCGAAAGCCGACTATGCGTTCGTTGAACATGGCATCTACCACTTGAAGCCCAGCGGCCGTATGGCGATTGTATTACCCCATGGCGTCCTTTTCCGAGGTGCAGCCGAAGGAACGATCCGCAAAGCAATCATCGACAAGAACTACCTTGATGCCGTCATCGGACTCCCCTCAAACCTCTTCTACTCCACCGGCATCCCCACCGTCATCCTCGTGTTCCGCAAAGACCGCAAGACCAACGACGTGCTCTTCATCGACGCCTCGCAGCACTTCGAGAAGGACAAGAAGCAAAACCGCCTGCGCGAGGAAGACATCGATCTGATTCTCGAGACCTACAAGAACCGTCAGGATGTCGACAAGCTCGCGCACGTCGCCACCCTTGAGGAAATCAAAGACAATGACTACAACCTCAACATTCCCAGATACGTTGATACGTTCGAGGAAGAAGAGCCAATCGATCTGGATGACGTCAACCGTCAGCTCGCGGAAGTCAATGAAGAAATAGCCCGCTTGGAGAAGGAACTCGAAACGATGCTCGCAGAGCTGGTCCCAACCGATCAGAACGACAAAGACGATGAGTGATTACACAACAAACGGGAAAGGTCGAAACCCGATGGTCAAGAAACTACAGCCAAAACTCCGATTCCGCGGCTTCACTGACGCTTGGGAGCCGCGTAGACTGAAAAGCTTGCACAGGCAGCCATTACTTGTCAGCCCCGTTCCTTCCCAAACATATATCAGCTGGAGCGTCCCCGCCTTCAGCACGGGGGAACCAGAAATCGTTAAGGGAAGCGAAATCGAGAGTGTTAAGCAGTCAGTCAACAGCTCTGATGTTCTTCTTTGTCGGATTAATCCGCGGATTAACCGAGTTTGGGTAGTGGAGGCAAGGAAAGATACTGATCTACCGATGATAGCTTCCACCGAATGGGTTGTCTTCACGGGGCACAACAGCGACAGTTATTTTCTTTCAGCACTCTTCACCTCCAGCCGTTTTAGGAATATGTTGCTGTCAGAAGTTGCAGGCGTAACCGGCTCGCAGAAGCGATTCCAGATTGCATCAGTACTTGAACGACAAGAATATTTCCCTACACAAATTGAACAAGCGCGAATCGGTCTACTTTTTGAAAAGGTGGACAACCTCATCGCTGCCGAAAAGCGTAAACTCCTCCTTCTCGAACAGAAGCGAGAGGCATATTCTCAAAAGGTTTTTTCATATGGTTCCCATCATGAGGAGGATGTCAAACATTGGAAAACGATGCGTCTGGGCGATATTGCGACAAGGATCACACGACGTAACAAAGGCCAATCAAACCTTCCCTTGACCATTTCAGCGCGTGACGGATTGATAGATCAACGACAATTCTTTAGCAAGCAAGTAGCTAGCAAGAATCTTGACAACTACATCCTGTTGCAACGTGGGGAGTTTGCATACAACAAGAGCACCTCTTCAGATAGTCCTTGGGGCACGATAAAACGTCTTGACCGCTATGACCAAGGCTGTATATCGACCCTGTACATCTGCTTTTCGATGCACAGCGTGGATCCTCAATTCATCACGACACTATTCAATTCTCCGATATGGCATAGGGAGATTCAAACAATCGCCACAGAGGGCGCACGGAATCATGGATTACTGAACATTTCACCAAAAGACTTTTTTGATATCCAGTTGCAGATCCCAGACTCACTATCGGAGCAAAAGCATATCGGTAGATTCTTTGCAGCATATGAACAGCTGATACGGCAAACAGCAAAAAGAATTGGGTTATTGGAGAAAAAGAAGAAAGCTCTTCTTCAAACAATGTTCATCTGATTACTGAGGACCCTCGCTCTCTAAGAGTCCTCAGCCAATGCTCAATTTACAACGTACTCAGGAACTGTATGATCTTATCGGTATCTTTGGCTTCCAACTCTTTGATGATGTGCAAGTAGGTCATCTGCGTTGTCGTCATATTGGCGTGGCCCAGCCTCTTGGCCACAGACGCTACCGACACTCCCGCATAAAGAAGCAGCGATGCATGCGTATGACGTAGTCCATGAACGGTGATTGCAGGAATGTCGCACTGTTTGCAGACGGCAGCAAGGCGATCGTTCACGGTTGCGTTGAATATACGTTTTCCTTCAGTGACAAATAGAGGCTTGCTGGAGTCGCGACCGTCGCAGAGACGCTTGAGATGCATGCAAAGCGACCAGTCCATACGCACTTTCCGCTGAGAGGAACGGTTCTTTGTAGGGGCGAAGCCACCTTTCGGATCTTTGTAGTTCCAAGTCTTCTCGACATTGATCTGCTGCGTTTGGAAATCGATGTCACTGGGAGTCAGCCCTAACGCTTCCCCGAAACGCAATCCGGTCTTGGCGACCAAAAGCAGCAGATAGTCATTAAGGTGGTCATCGTCAAGTTGCAGTGCTGCAAGCATTGTGCGCAGCTCGAACTGATTGAGATACTTAGGATGTTTGTCACGAGGCTGCTTGCCCTTGACGACTGCTTTGCGGGTTGGATCCCGACGCAAGACCCCCTCGTCGACAGCATCCACGATGGCAGCCTTCACCTGATGGTGGAAATCCATAACTGTTTGCCGCTCATGGGTCTTAGCAAAGTCGTTGAGGATGCGTTGATATTCCATGCGATTCAAATCGCCCAGAGCCACACTCGGGGCAAGATTTTCAAGATGGCGCAAGGTCATCAAATACTTGCTCAACGTTATATCCGTCACGGCCCCACGTTTGTAGGTATTAACCCATTCGGCGAAATAACGGGTCAGGAGTTGTTTTCGGTACATATGTTCCTTTCCGCCACGCACCCGTTGCGCGACAGAAAGGAACATATGCATTCATACGAACATTTGTTGCAGAAGGGCTTTCTTCTTGAGCTTCAGTAAATCAATCTTTCTTGTTGCAACAGCGATAAGTGAGTCCATGGTTCGGACGACCTTTCCTATACGCCGTTGTTCATCTAGACTTGGGATTTGCAACGGCATCTTGGCGAGTTGTTTTCCGGATATCTCTATGAAGGTTGAACCTGCTGCATTCCGTATGGCTTGCTTCTTAATCTGATTGCACAGACCAAAAAGGAAAAACATATCTGTCCGGTCGGAGACCACAAGTGACTGAAAGCCCTGATTGGTGCATGCATCGGCCATTAGAATTGCCGTTAGACCAATACTGGCACGGCTTGTGAACAGTATTGTTCGCCCGGCCGGGAGAAGCTTTGCAGAGGAATGTTCCAAACCCTCCTTCGTTATTCTTCTTTCGCTTTTCGATGCATATGCATTTGAGCCAATTTCAGCGGGAGTAAACCAGTTAATGTCTCCGTTCCAATACAATGGATTATTCGTATCAGGGGTCCCGCCTCCAACCACTGTCGCGATTTCCCCAAGCCTACGCGGCTTCCACGAATTGTCATATCCCTTGAATCTCAGCTTCTGCCCAAAGATCTGACGGAGAAGGGCTGTCTTTTTCTTCTGTAGGAGGTTGAGTTTACGCTTTTCGGCAGCGATAAGCTTTTCTAGCTTTTGCAATAGTAGCCCAATCTTTTCTTGTTCTTCTGCCTGTGGCACAGCAAAGTATGCTTCAGCTATGGTTTTCCATTCAGCACGTGGCATCTTGGTTCCAGCGGTTTGCAAAGCTTGGTTAAGGAATTGCACACTTTGTGTAAGTGCATAAAGGAACTCGGGTTTTAACGCTGAAGAATACAGGGACCATATTTCGCCTGACTTCACACCAGCGGTATTCGCAAACCAGAATTTTCGTAGGTACGGGCGTAGCCTTCCGAACAAAGTGTCATGTTCATGGAATACAGAAGTTGAAGCTGTTCTCAATGAAAGATCACCTTGTAGGCCGCCGCCCTCAATCAAGTTTTCTAACTCAACATCGACTATATCCCTCGGTGGGTTTGCGATATTATCCCTGCGAACGCATATTACTTCAGCGCCCTTTCGTTGCTCCCAAGCGTTAACAGCATGACAGCGACCCTGCTATACCAATCAGCAATATCTTGTTGACCATCACAGATTGCGTACGGCTCCGACAAACAATGGCAGTCGGTCTCGTGTCATGAGTGCGTACATGAATGGACGGTCCACGGTGAAGGTGATCTCAGGGCCCCATTGTGGTACCGCACCGGGGACGCTAGTTCCTGTGTACACGGCGGCTCGCGCCCCATGCTCGTTGACTTCGATGTGCGTGCCCTGCATGATACGGCTGATGGCGAGCGCCCCTTCGCATATACCGGTGAAATCTGCATGCGTGGGATCGAATGCGTCGGTGATGCCCAATGAACGCAGGATGCTGACCAGTGTTCTTCCGTTGATGGTGCTGTCGATTTCGAACCGGGGCAATGCCACTGTTGCGGTGACCGTGTTGGCATAGATGGGCATGCTTGTAGGGGTTTTTGCGTGCGGCGAGTTTGGCTTTGAGCCTGTCCATGCCAGTGAGTTCCTGCTTGTCTGCCTGTGGGATGGTCACCGCCAGTTCTGTGCTGAACGCTCGACGCAATGCTATGAGGTCGTGCACCAGTGTCTCGAGGGTTCCTGGGGCGGGCAGGACTATGTGTAGTTCGCTGCCATCGTCGAATGGGATATCCACGCGTTCCCAGCCGAAGGTCTTATCGCATAGATAGGAGACGTCCTCACACCGTTGGTGCATGAATGGCACCGTTGCGTCTCTCTGGTCTCCGTGGAATACTGCAGGCTCGGTGTCGTTGAGTTCAAACGGGGTTTTCCAGCGGCTGTCTGCGAATACGGTGCTGGTGATGGACAGCAATATGGATGAAACCGGTGCATTCGCTTGTTTCGCCGTCGAACCCCTTGAGTACGTCGTAGAGTGCGATATCGGCTTCCATTGTTCTGCCCCTATTCTCCCCCTATGGTTTAGTGATGGCAAAAGCCCGCACGGCTCACTCCCAGTGGTGCGATGAGCCGTGCGGGCCATGATGTGATGGACGTATGCCAGTAATGCGGGTTGTCTGCTCACGCCCCGTACTGCGTCAGGTACTCCTCCGCGGCGCCGGCGATCTCGTCGGTCACATACGGGGTGCCTTCGGCGGTGGCGAGCTGGCGGCCGGCGGCGAAGATCTCCTTGACGTTCGCGATCGCGAGCACGGGGAACCCGAATTCGCGCTGCACGTCCTGCACGGCGGACAGGTCGGAATCCTTCGTCTTCTCCATACGGTCCACGGACAACACGAGGCCGACGATGTTGACGTCGGCCTGCGCCTTGAGCTTCGGCACGACCTCGCGCACGGCGGTGCCCGCCGTCATCACGTCGTCGACGAGCAGCACGTTCATGCCGTCCTCGAGCGGCTTGCCGACCATCGTGCCGCCATCGCCGTGGTCCTTCTTCTCTTTGCGGTCGAACGTGTAGCCGACGGTCACCCCGTAGTTGAGTTCGAGCGCGATCGACGTGGCGACGGCGAGCGGAATGCCCTTGTACGCCGGCCCGAAGATCGTGTCGATGCGGATCGGCAGCTGTTCGTTGTCGATCTCGGTCTGGATCTTCTCCGCATAGAAGCCGCCAAGCGTGGCGATCTTCTTGCCGTCGTCGAACGCGCCCGCATTGATGAAATACGGGGATTGACGGCCTGACTTCAACGTGAAGTCACCGAATTTGAGCGCGTTCGATTCGAGCAGGAACTTGGTGAATCGATGGTCGAGTGAATCAAACATCATGCCTCCTAACAATCATGTGAGCATTCTGGCGAGCGCTCAGCGCCACGTGTCGCCCTTCGCGAGTTTTTCGGTCAGTTCGGGGCGCGAGTCGAGCAGTTCCTCGAGTTCGCGTGCCACGCGGATCGGCGCGGTCGGGTCGTAGAGCGCCGCTCCCCCGACCTCGACGGCGTTGGCGCCCGCGTACAGGTATTCGAGTGCTTTTTCACCCGAGTCGATGCCGCCGATGCCGATGATCGGAATGTCGGGCAACGCGGCACGCACACGCCACACGCACGCCAGGCCCACCGGGAACACGCATGGTCCGGACACGCCGCCGGTGCGGTTCGCGATGATCGGCTCACCGGTGCGAATGTCGATGCGCATGCCGACGAGCGTGTTGATCATCGACAGGCAATCCGCACCACCCTCGGCGGCCGCGCGTGCGATCGCCGCGATGTCGGTCACGTTCGGGGTGAGCTTGACGATCATCGGCTTGTCCGTCATCGGGCGCAGCCGGTCCATGAGTCGGCCCAATGCGACCGGGTCGGTGCCCACGGACATGCCGCCATGCGTCACGTTCGGGCAACTCACGTTGATCTCAAGCATGTCGGCGTCGGAAGCGGCGAGCTTTTCGACGACCTGCGCGTAGTCGTCGTCGCAATGGCCGGCGACGTTTGCGATGACGGTCGCGCCGAGCTCCTTGAGTTTCGGCAGGTCGTATTCGAGGTAATGGTCGACACCCGGGTTCTGCAGGCCAACGGCGTTGACGGTGCCAGCGGGGCTTTCCGCCGTGCGCACACCCGGATTGCCGAGCCATTCGACCGGGGAGACGCCCTTGGTGGTGACCGAACCCAGCTGGGCGACGTCATAGAACTGGCCACACGCGTCCACATTGAACGTGCCCGAGGCGGTGCCGACCGGGTTCTTCCACGGTATGCCGGCAACGACGGTGCCATGGCGCCATTCGTGCGCGGCGTACAGATTCGTCGGGGTTTCGTTATGTTCCTGTTCGATGTTCACGGTGTCTTCCCTCACTTGTTGTCCCATCCCAGCTGGTGCGCGGTGAAGACCGGGCCGGCCTCGCACACTTTCTCACGTCCGTCGCGCGTGTCGACCGTGCACGCGACGCATGTGCCGTAGCCGCAGCCCATGCGCTGTTCCATGCACAGTTGCGCGTCCACACCGCGTTTCGCCGCCCATTCGGCGACCGCCTTCATCATCGGTGTCGGGCCGCACGACAGGATGATGAGCTCACGGCCGCGCTCCTGCAGGCCGGGCCAGAGGCGTTCGAGCAGCGTGAGCACGTTGCCTTCCGACTCGTCGATGCTGTGCACCTCGTCCGCGTACTTCTCCGCATACACGTCGGCGAAATGCGCGTCACGGTAGCCGAGCACGGCAGTCGTGTGGCAGTCGGCGCGTTCGCTGAGCGCCTGTGCGGCCTCGAGCAGCGGCGGGATGCCCAGGCCCCCGCCCACGAGCAGATAGTCGGCGTCCGTACGGATGTTGAACGGCTTGCCCAAGGGACCGAGCACATCCACATGGTCGCCGGCCGTGAGCGCGGCGAATTCCTCGGTGCCATAACCGACGACGGCGAAGATGAGGCTCACCTCGTCTCCGTCCACCTCGCTCACGCCGAAGGGGCGCGGCATGAGATGCTGCGGGTTGTGCGAATACAGGTTGACGAACTGTCCGGGTTCGGTGTTCGCGGCGATGAACTCGTCACGGAACGTGAATCGCACGACGCCCGGCGTGAGCTCGCGCACGTCGGTGACGTCCACGGTGCGCCGCGTGGGCGTGCGGCCGGCCTGTTCGGCCTGCGCCACGGTATGGGAAAACGCTGTAGTTGGCATGGGTCTCCTTGTTCTTTCTTCTGCTCTGCTGGTGGTCGGTGATTCCAAAATCTGCCGTGCGCGTCAGGCCAGTGCGACGCGCAGCTGGTCGCGCATGTCCTTCGCCGCTTCACGCGCGTTGTCCGCGACGATCTCGAGCGCCGTCTCGGGGTCGAGGTCCTCACTGTACCGCGGGTCATTGCGCCATGCACCGATGATGCCCCGTGATGAGTTGACGATGGCGCCGGAGCCGTCACGGTCGAACATGCCTGCCACGGATTGTGCGGTGCCGCCTTGCGCGCCATACCCGGGCACAAGGAAGAACGTGTGGGGCATGCGGGCGCGCAGCGCCGCGCCTTCCTCGGGGTGGGTAGCGCCGACGACCGCGCCGGTGCGTGAGTAACCGAAACGCCCGATCGTGTCCGCGCCCCACTGCTCGACGAGGTCGGCCACATGCTCATAGACACGCGTGCCGCCGTTGAGTTCGAGCTCCTGGATCTGCGCGCTGGATGGGTTGGACGTGCGTACGAGGATGAACAGGTCGCGGTCCGCTTCCTGCGCGGCGGTGGTGAAGGGTTCAATGCCGTCTGAACCAAGATATGGGTTGACGGTCACGGCGTCCTCATGCCACACGTCAGCCCCGTCGAAACCGGTGAGGTGCTTCGCGTAGGCGGCGGCGGTCGACCCGATGTCGCCGCGTTTGATGTCGCCGATCACGTAGAGGCCGTTTTCACGCGCATACTGGCAGGTCATCGTATAGCAGTCGATGCCCGCAGGCCCGAGCGCCTCATACATCGCGATCTGCGGTTTGACGGCGGGAACGATGTCGGCGACGGCGTCGATGATGGCGCGGTTGAATTCGAAGTAGGCGGCGGCCGCGCCGGTCGCGGCGAGGTTGTCGTCATCGTCTTCGACGTATTCGCCGGCTTCGACGGCGTAGGCGCCCATGACCTGCGCCGGCACGAGCTCCGGTGTTGGGTCGAGGCCCACGACGCTGGGGTTCTGTTTGGATTCGATGGCTTCAATGAGATGGTCCATACTGCTCCTTCGTGCGTATCGCCGGCCTTATGCGCCGGCTGTATGCTTGGGTCAGTCCAGCGTGTCCAGGCGGGTGAACACGAGCCGTGACCCGATGATCGTCGCATAGGGCCGGCCGGTGACCTGCCAACCGTCGAATGGCGTGTTGCGCGCGTTGGATTTGAATTCGTCCGCGGCGACGGTCCACTCGTCGTCCAGTCCGAGGATGACGAGGTCGTTGGATTCGGGGTGTTCGGTCGCGGCGAGGTCGAGGGTGCGTGTGGTGGCGCATCGTGCGCTCGTGTTGAGCAGGCCGGCGATGTCGGTCGAATGCCGGCCCATGAGGGACGCCGGGTTGAGCGCCATGAGTTCGATGAGCCGTTCGTCGCTGATATAGCCGCCGTCCACGAGGATCTTGTGGCATACGCCAAACGCGCATTCCAAGCCGATGATGCCGTTGGGCGCCTCAAGGAATCCAAGGCGTTTCTCGTCGAGCGTGTGGGGCGCATGGTCGGTCGCGATCATGTCCACCGTGCCGTCGGCGATCGCCGCGATCGTGGCCTGCCGGTCCTTCTCGCTCCTCAACGGCGGGTTCATCTTCGCGAGCGTGCCATACTTGAGGAGCGCCTCGTCGTTGAGCGCGAGATAGTGCGGGGCGGTCTCACAGGTGATCGGCAGGCCTTCCGCCTTCGCGCGGCGGATCGCGTCGAAGCTGATCGCCGTGCTCACGTGTTGGAAGTGCACGTGCACGCCGGTTTCGCGCACCAGGTCGATGTCGCGTTGCACGATCGCCAGTTCGGTGTCCTCCGGAATGCCGGGCACACCGAGCGCGCGCGACACCGGCCCCTCGTTGACGGCGCCGACGTCATGGTGTTCGCAGTGTTCGATCAGATACAGGCCGGTGTCTTTGACATTCTGGAACACGGCGCGCAGCACCGGCGTGGGCACGGCGGACCCGTCGTCGCTCATCGCGGTGACCGGGTGGGCGATCTGCGCGGCATCCTTCTCACTGTCATGGCCGGGCATATACCACGCCCAGGCCGCCGGATCGCTCGGCACCTTGCCCGCACGATCCTTCGTGGCGCATACACACAGCTCATAGCGCACCGGCAGCGTCACATCGTGGATCTGCTCATAGTGCTGCAGATAGTCGATGACATTGGCGCAGCCGGCGTCAAGGATCTCCTGGGCGCCCGGCTCACCCTCATGCACGCGCTGTCCGTCCATCGCCGGCACGGTGTTCGGCATGATCAGCACGTTCGTGTAGCCGCCGGACGCCGCGGCCGCACACCCGGAGACCATCGACTCCTTGTAGGTCTGCCCCGGGTCGCGGAAGTGCACATGCGGGTCCTCAAGGCCCGGCGCCACGGTGAGCGCGGACGCGTCCAGGGCCACGTCACGGGTCTCGTCGGGCACGACTAGGTCGATGCGCTCGCCCGTGTCCCATACACGGATATTGGTGAAGGTGACTGCCATCAGAACTCGGCCTCCTCATCGCAATACCGGCAACGGTACGCCTCGCCATCCGTACGGTCGAGGTAGAACACCTGATCGATGCCGGGCTCCGTGGTCGTGACACAGCGCGGGTTGACGCAGGTGATCACGTTGACGACGCGTTCGGGCAGCGTGGGGGTCATCTTGTCGACGATTCGGCCGCCATGGATCACATCCACCGTGGCCGAGCGCGCCACCAGCCCCAGCACATCAAGGTCGATCGCCGTGTCCGGGTCCTCGATCTTGATGATGTCCTTCGTGCCGTACCGGTGCGAATCGGTGTTCATGATGAGCGCGAGCTTCGTGGACGCCGGATTGATGCTCAGATAATCCAGCACCTTGAGCGCCGTGCCCGCGGGCACATGGTCGATGATGATGCCGTCCTGAATGCTGGTGACTTCCATCAGGCCGCGACCTCCTTGTTCTCGAACGCGTCAAAACCGGGCAGGGTGTCTCCCAGCACGGAGCTTTCCAACGCCATGCGCATGAGCATGCCGTTCTTGACCTGCTCGAAATACGCGGCGCGCGGGTCGTTGTCGACGTCCTTGGCGATCTCGTTGACGCGCGGCAATGGGTGCAGCACCGCCATGTCGGGTTTGGCGAGCGCGAGTTTCGCCTCATCGAGGATGTAGGTGTCGCGCAGGCGCAGGTAGTCGTCTTCGTTGAAGAAGCGTTCCTTTTGCACGCGGGTCATGTACAGGGCGTCGAGGTCGCCGATGACGGAGGTCAGGTCGCTGACTTCCTCGTAGGAGCAGCTGGGTGTGGCGTTGATGCGGTTGAGCACGTATTGGGGTGTGCGCAGTTCCTTGGGTGAGATGAGGATGAAGCGCACGTTGCCGAAGCGGCACAGGGTTTCGATCAGGGAGTGGACGGTGCGTCCAAAGGTGAGGTCGCCGCACAGGCCGATCGTCAGGTTGTTGACGCGGCCGAAGCGTGATTGGAGGGTGGCGAGGTCGGCGAGGGTCTGCGTGGGGTGCATGTGGCCGCCGTCGCCGGCGTTGATCACGGGCACACTGGCGGCTTCGGAGGCGACGAGGGCGGCGCCTTCCTTGGGGTGGCGGATGGCGACGACGTCTACGTAGTTGGAGACGGTTTTGAGGGTGTCGCTGATGGATTCGCCTTTGGTGACGGAGGCGAGTTGCGCGCCGGCGAAACCGATGACCTGGCCGCCGAGTCTGAGCATCGCCGTTTCGAAGCTCAACCGGGTGCGGGTGCTGGGTTCGTAGAAAAGTGTGGCGAGCACCCGGCCGTCGCATGTGTGGGCGACTTCACGCCTGTGGGTGTCGATGTATCTGGCTTTGTTGAGCAGGGTTGTGATGTTCGCTACGGACAGATCGTCCAATGTGATGACGCTCATGCCCACCATTGATTGTTCAGCCGGCGTGTGCGAATGCATATCCAACGGTTCACCTTTCGCTCGTGTGGCAAGGTGGCCATATTTGACCTCACCAACTATAACCGTATGCCTTCCCTGTGGCGAATCGGTGCCCGAATGGTGAGGCCGGAGGCTCATGGTTCGATGCCGTAGAAGAGGCGGTCGGTGACTTCCCGGGCGCGGCGCATCACGGCGAGGATGTCGTTTTCGAATCGTTGGCCGTGGTTCGCGTCGTAGCCGAGGTAGACGGCGATGCCGCCGAGCGAGTACACGTCGGTGGGCAGGATGTCCGCCTGGTTGGCGCGCCCGCTCCACAGGTAGTTGCCATTGCGCGCGTCGGTGCACATCTGCCATGCTTCGCCGAGTGTATCTGCGTCTTCTTCGCAGATCACGCCATCGGCCACGAGCTCGCCCAATGCCGCCGTGGTGGAGTTGACGCGTAGGTCCGGGTCGTTGTGCGCGTGTTGCAGCTGCAGCAGTTGGATCGTCCATTCGACGTCGCTCAACCCGCCTTTGCCGAGTTTGAGGTGCCGTTCGCGGCGCACGCCCCGCGGCAGGCGTTCGGCTTCCATGCGCGCCTTGAGTTTGCGGATCTGCCCGATCTCCTCGTCGGTCAGGGCCCGGTCCGGGTAGCGCAACGGGTCGGCGATGTGTGTCAGGAAGTCGTTGGCGAGCGCCATGTCACCGGCGGCGGCGCGTGCGCGCAGCAGGGCCTGGCGTTCCCATGTGCTGGACCATGAGCGGTAGTATTCCTCGCATGACGCGTAGGAGCGCACGAGTGGGCCGTTCTTGCCTTCGGGGCGCAGGTCCATGTCGAGTTCGATCTTCGGTTCGAGGCTGATGGGGCCTTGCACGAGCATGCGCAGTTGTTCCTGGACTTTGCGGGCGAACCGGTTCGCACTCTGGTCGTCGGCGCCGCCGGAGGGGCGGTAGATGATGATGACGTCCGCGTCGGAGCTGAAGTTGACTTCGCGCCCGCCGTAGCGGCCCATCGCGATGATGGCGATGGCCGCGGGCGCCTCCTGCACGTTGTCTTCACGCATTTGGGCGGCGATGGACCAGCGCAGCGCAGCGTCGAGGATCGCGTCATATACGTCGGTCATGCCGTTGAGCATTTCGGGGCCCCATACGACGCCGCTCATCCAGCCCAGTCCGATGCGTTCGATCTCATGGCGGCGCAGGGCGCGCAAGGCGGTGGCCGCTTCTTTGGCAGCGTGGGAGTGGCGGTCGATGATCGCCGTGCATTGGGTGTCGAGGCTGGCGCGTGAGCGGGCGTGCAGTTGGACGTCGTCGCCGAGCCATGTGATGGACTCCAATGATTTGTTGAGCGCGTCTCCCAGATAGCGTGAATTGGACAGTACGTGGCACAGGCGTTGCGCGGCGGACGGCGAGTCGCGCAGGAAGCCGAGGTATTCGTGTTCGCCGCCGAAGTGCTCTTCGAGGGTGCGCCAGTACAGCAGGCCCATGTCGGGGTTCTGCCCTTCCCCGAGCCAGCGCAGGACCGCCGGCAGGAGGATGCGGTTGATCTTCGCGGCGCGTGTCACACCGTCGGTCAGGGCGCGCACATGGCGCAACGCGGCCTGCGGGTCGGCGAATCCAATCGCCTCGTAGCGTTCGAGCGTGGCCTCTTCGCTCAACGCCACCGATTCGTCTGGTGAGGTCGCACTGATTGGCAGCATGGGCCGGTAATAGATGTCGTTGTGCAGGTGTCGTACCTGTTGGCGTGTCTCATCGTAGTGTTCGACGAGCTCCTCGGGGTGCATGTGCACGGCGCGCGCCAGCCGGTGCAGTTCGGGGTTCTGGTTGAGTTCGTCGGTGTTGAGGGTGCGTTTCTTCTCCAGGCCCCCGTCGTTGCCGGCGCCCAGGTCGGGGAACAGGTGGGTGCGTTTGAGCTGCCACATCTGCTGGCGGTGTTCGAGCACGCGTTCGAACCGGTAGTCCCAACTCAACTGCCGTGCCTGCACGCGTGACACATACCCGCCTTCGGACAATGCCTGCAACGCGTCCAAAGTCGACCGGGTGCGCAGCGCGGGATCGGTGCGCCCGTGCACGAGCTGCAGCATCTGCACGGTGAACTCCACGTCGCGCAAGCCACCGCGGCCGAGTTTGATCTCGCGGTCCTTGAGATTGGCGGGGATGAGGTTCTCCACGCGTTCACGCATGCGCTGGCAGTCGTTCACGAAATTCTCCCGGCTCGCCGCCGTCCACACGAACGACGATGCCATATCCATGTACTCCTGGCCCAATGCGACATCGCCGGCCACGGCGCGCGCTTTAAGCAACGCCTGGAACTCCCAGTTCTGCGCCCACTGCTCATAATAGGCGCGATGCGACTCCAAGCGGCGCACGAGCGGGCCATCCTTGCCTTCGGGGCGCAACGCGCCGTCGATCTGCCACAGGGCGGGTTCGGCCACACCGGCGATCACCGACTGGCAGACGCGTTGCATCATGGTGGCCATCTTGGTGCCCACGCGCGTGAGCACCGTGTTGCCCACATCATCTTGCGCCGGCTCCACCACGTAAATCAGGTCCACGTCCGACACATAGTTGAGTTCGCCCGCGCCAAGCTTGCCCATGCCGATGATCGCGAAGCGCACCATGCTACTGCCCTGCACCTCATGGCGCGCGATCGCGAGCGCCGCCTCCAAGGTGGCGTCGGTCAGGTCGGACAGTTCACGGCTGACCGTGGGTTGGATGTCGATGGGGTCATCGGCCACCACGTCCTGCGCCATGATCGCGGCGAGTTGTTCGCGGTATGCGCGGCGCAGGGCGCTCGCCGCCTGCGCGAGGGGCAGGGAGGATTCCGGCGCCGGCCCGTCACTGCCCGCAGTGCCTGCACTGTCCGCTCCGACCGCGTCGAGTAGTTGCGTGCGGCGTTCGGCGGCGGTGACCATCACGGTGCGGGCCGGGTCGGCGGTGGCCGCCGCGACGAGGCCCGGGCGAGTGCGCATGAGCACGCCGAGCGCATTGGAGGCGCCAAGCACGTCGATGAGCCGTTGCAGTGCGGGCCCATCGTCCAGGATCGACGTGAGCGGTTCGCCAGGCATCACCTGGATGATGTCGGCGAGGTTGGCGAGCGCGGTGTCGGGGTCGATGCTGTGCGCGAAGCGTGCCAGCAACGCCGGCGGGTCCACACGGCCGCCCGTCTGCTCGCCCAGGGCGTTCAGGCGTTCTTTGGCGCGCCCGATCTCCTGGAATCCCGCATGGATGATGTCTCGGGTGCTCACGGTGTGCGTGCTGTTGGCTTCCATACCGTTCCAATGTACAGGGGTTTGGTGACGCGGCGGGTTACGGGTTCAGGCGAACAGGTCCTGCACGTTCGCCCAGATGCGCCGGGTGACGCACGGATGGTTCATCGTGTACAGGTGGATGCCGTCCACACCGCGGGCCAGCAGGTCGTTGATCTGTTCGGAGGCGTAGAGGATGCCGGCGGTTTTCAACGTGTTCGGGTCGTCCTGCCAACGGTCGAGCAATGTGGCGAGCCGTTCGGGGATCTTCGAGGAGCACATGCCGGCCATGTGGCGTACGGAGCGTGCGTTGACCGGTGGCATGATGCCCGCTTCGATCGGTACGGTGATGCCCGCGGCGCGCGCTTTGTCGAGGAAACGCAGGAAGTCGCTGTTGTCGTAGAACAGTTGCGAGATGAGGTGGGTCACACCGGCGTCGACCTTGCGTTTGAGGTTGTCGATGTCGTGGTCCAACGTGTCGGCCTGCGGGTGTTTTTCGGGGTAACAGGCGCCGTAGATCTTCATGTCGGGGCGGCGTTCGCGGATGAACGCGGTCAGTTCGTTCGCGTAGTGGAACACGCCGGCCGGTTCACGGTCCGGGTTGCGGTCGCCGCGCAGGGCGAGCACGCCGGCCACCTTCGCCTCGTCGAACATGGCGAGCGCCTCTTCGGCGCTGTCTTCGGTGAGGTACTGGGCGGTCAGGTGCGCCACGGCGGGGATGCCGTATTCGGCGCGCACGGTGTGGGCGATGCGCGCGGTGGCGGTGCGGTCGGCGCTTTTGCCGGTGCCGTAGGTCACAGAGATGAAGTGCGGGCTCAACCCGGTCAATCCGTCGAGCGTGTCGTAGATCGTGCCTACCGGCGCGGTGCGTTTGGGAGGGAACACCTCCAACGAGAAAATGGTCATCGTCGTCTCTCGCTTCTTACGAATGATATGGCATGCGGTCTGGGGGTCTTGCGGGTCGGGCCGTGGACGGGCACGTCAGAT
>OLPK01000441.1_pt1 | contig 44995 bp, 36 predicted proteins | sample 1672261 | NCBI WGS metagenome assembly OLPK01 (sample SAMEA3136665, study PRJEB25190) | human gut metagenome
TACGGGCACGCGACCGATATGATCCTGGTCGGCAACTGGGACGGCAAATAAACCAACCAAAATCCTAGGTCTAAGCTAGTTCTTGTAAAAAGGCGTTTCTGCCGCGATACAAATGGTGTTGCAGCAGAAACGCCTTTTTGGGGTAACGATATGAATTGCAGACGTAAAAAGTTATTAGATGGATTGCATAGACGCTGGTAAGTCCTAGACGCTATCCCCTAAACACTCAAGAAGCGTGGCGTGCTCGCGATGGTGCCAGCGCAGATGCAATTTGTGCGATTGCTTCGCCTATGGCATCGTGTGCATCCTGAAATACTTCGATCTCCTTGCGGTAGGGATCCGCGATATCCGGAGCATTTCCGAGCACTGGCTGAACCATTGGTGCATTGCGGAGTACGTTCAGCAACCGTTCATCCACGGTGTTGCCTTGGATGATGCCATGGTCTGCGCAGTACGCGCACAATGCGGCAAATCCGTTCAGTGTAAAGGTCTTGGTACGCACGCGTGGCGCCAACGACACGATTTTACGACGCTGATGTTCGGTGAAGCACAGGATCAAATCATTGGACATGGCCAGTTGCGGTGTAAGACGCTTTGATCGAAATGCACGGGAGTCAATGCCGTCTTGGGTCAGCAGCAATGCACTGGCGGGATCGATGGGGCTATTGAGCAGTCCTTGAACGCCGGCGCTGTCCGTCACAATGGAATCGTCGTGGAAGAACAGCGGAAACATGAGCTCACCCATGGGGGATCGGCAGATGTTGCCAGTGCAGACAAAAAGGACCTTCATAGATACTCCCGTTCCTGACCTTTACCTCGGGTTTCCATTCCCAAGAATGAGGCAATGTATTCCATAATCCAATCATCTATGGACTCATGCGGGTATGTTTCTGCATGGCTATTTTCCGTACTGCTTAAGACGGTAACAACAGCTACACATATACCCGCCACAACACATATACCCGCCACAACACATATACCCGCCACAGTAGGCTATACACCATGACCATACCGCTGATTCTCGCTTCCAAATCCAAGCCACGCCGTGACATCCTGTTCCACGCCGGTATCTGCCCCACGATCCGCGTTTCGCATGTGGACGAAGACGCGGTGCTCGCCAGGGCGGCCGACGAACGGGGCATCACCGTGGATGAGCTGCCGATCGACACCAAGGTGATGCTTCTCGCCGAAGCCAAGGCGCTCGCCGTATACGAGGCCTATCTTGCGGTCGCCAAGACCGCGCGCGAAGCGACAGGGGAGCATGTGACCGGCCGTCCGCTCGACGCCGTGACTGCGGACGATCCGGCCGCGGCGCTCGCCGACGACACACGCGCCGAGACGCAGACCCGCGATTTTTCCCGTGTGCGAATTCCGCGCACCGAAGAGCCGCTGCAGCAGGCGCTCGCCGCTGAAGGGCGCGGGCTGACCGCTGCCGAGGTGGGACCGCTCATTTTGGGTTGCGATTCGATGTTTTTGCTCGATGGCAAGGCGTATGGCAAACCGCATACGCCGGAAGTCGCGCGCGCACGCCTGCGCCGGATGAGCGGTGCGACCGGAGAGCTGTGGACCGGCCATTGCCTGATTGATTTCGCGACCGGCCGCGTGTCGAAGGGCGCAAGCAAAGCGACGCTGCACTTCAGCGAGTTCTCGGACACGATGATCAATCGGTACATCGCCACCGGTGAACCACTTGAAGTGGCTGGATCGTTCACGCTCGACGGTTTCGGCGGCGCATTCATTGAGGGCATTGAAGGCGACCCCAGCGGCATCATCGGCCTCAGTCTGCCGCTTGCGCGCCAGTTGACCGAACAATTGGGCGTCGAGTGGACTGACCTGTGGAATGTGACGCGTGATGAGCGTTTTGAAGTGGCTGCGCCGAACAATGGTGGCAAGCTGCCGCCGAAAGAGAATGTGCGCCAGCCCGGCGATGGCTGGGTTGAGTGTGCGTGCGGCCGCAAACACTGGGGCACTAACGGCGCCGCCGGTGTATTGCTCGCACGCAGGGATGCACAGACCGGCGAGGTGACACACATCGTGATGCAGCACCGCGCGGCGTGGAGCGCGGAAGGCGGCACATGGGGGATTCCCGGCGGCGCCATCGCTGATGGTGAGAACACCATCGAGGGTGCGCTGCGCGAATCGTTTGAGGAAGCGAACATCACGCCCGAAGACATCGAAGTGGTCGGCTCATATTGCGAGGATCATGGCCCGTGGAGCTATACCACGGTGTTCGCGTTCGAGAAGCCGGGCCACGAGGTGCACCCCAAGGCGAACGATGATGAGAGCATGGAGATCGTATGGGTGCCGATCGATGAGGTGCCCGACCGCAAGCTGCTCACCGCGATGCGCACTGACTGGCCAAGTTTCGAGAAGCGCTTGCGCGCATTGGCCGTTGAACATAAAGGCGAGTGAGCCATTTGACTTCACTCGCCCAACCAGCGGTTCACCGCCCGTAGATCTCTTTGTCGATCTCCCGGGCGAACACCTCATTCACCTTGGGCCTCACGACCTTCATCGAAGGCGTGAGGCACTTGTTGTCCTGCGTGAACTGCACAGGCAGCACGATGAATTTGCGCACTGATTCTGCGCGCGAGACGTTGGCGTTGGCGTGGTCCACATACCGCTGGATCTCGGCGTGCACTTCAGGCAGCACGGCGGCCTCCTCGAGGCTGAGGTCCGTGGCGAGTTTCTGCGTCGACAGCCACTGTGCCAGTCCTTCGGGGTCGAGCGTCACCACGGCCGCCACAAACGGCCGGTTGTCGCCGACGACGACCGCATGCTCCACAATCGGGCATTTCGCGATCTCCTGTTCCATCGGGATCGGCGCCACGTTCTTGCCGCCTGCCGTGATGATGATGTCTTTGGCGCGCCCGGTGAGCGTGATGTGCCCTTCGTCGTCTATCGATGCCAGGTCGCCGGTGCGCAGCCAGCCGTCTTCGGTGAACACCTCGGCGGTTTTCTCGGGCAGGTGATGGTAGCCCACGAACACGTTCTGCCCGCGCACTTCGAGCTCGCCGCTTGGCGCGATGCGCACTGATGCACCCGGAACTGGCTGCCCCACCGTGCCGATCTTGTTGTCGGTCACGCGCGTGAACGTGAACGGCGCCGCCGTTTCGGTCAGACCGTAGCCTTGGATCATCGTCAGGCCAATGCCGTTGAAGAAATGCAGCAGGTCAAGCGTGATCGGCGCGCCACCTGAAGCGAGGTACTTGATGCGCGGGCCGAACGCGCTGCGAATCGTGCGGTACACACTCGTCTCATACATGGCGTGATCGGCGCGCTGTTTCGCGCTCGGGCGCTCGCCGGCTTGCTGCATCGCCGACCAGTTGATCGCCGCCTCGGCCGCCTTGGCGAACATGCGGCCCTTCCAGCCGGTGCCGGCTTTGCGCGACGCTGCGTTGTACACCTTTTCGAACACGCGGGGCACGCCGAGCAGGAACGTCGGTTGGAACGTTTGCATGTCGCGCGGCAGTGTCTTCGTATTGGGCAGATAGCCCACCACGCCTTCTGCGGAGCCAATCGTGAAGTACTGGATCATGCGCGCGAAGCAGTGGGCGAGCGGCAGGAACAGCAGCAGGCGCGCCTCGCCTGTGATCACCTCCGGCACGCAGTTTTGTGCCGCGCGCGTGATGCTCGTGAAGTTGCGGTGGGTGAGTTCGGCGCCCTTCGGCGTACCGGTCGAACCGGATGTGTAGACGATCGTCGCCAGGTCATCGGCGTGCACGGAGCCGATTCGTTCGTCAAGCTCTTCGTCCGAGACCATGACACCGAGCCCTTCGAGTGCGTTGATGGCGTGCGCGTCGAGCATGAGGATGCGCTCAAGCGCCGGGCATGCGTCGAGCACGGAGTCGAGCCGGTCGAACCTCTCCTGGTTGTCGGCGATCGCGAGTTTGACCGCGGAGTCATTGAGGATGCGCTGGGCCTGCGCTGCGGAGTCGGTGTCGTAGATCGGCACGGACACTGCACCGATGGCCGCGAGCGCAAAGTCGAGCAGGCCCCATTCGATGCGCGTCGCCGAGAAGATGCTGACGGCATCGCCTTTGCCGATGCCGAACTGGATGAGGCCTTTGGCGATCGCGCGCACATGGTCGTTGAATTCCACGGCGGTCATGGTGCTCCACGAACCGTCGGCCTCCTTGTTCTGTGCAAGTGGCGCGTTCTCCGTGCTGGTTTCCAAGCGTGTGGTGAGCAGCGAGTAGATGGTGGCGTCGTCGTCCACGGTGAGTGCGGGGCCGGGCGTGGTGAATTCAGTGAGCATGAGCGGGTGTCCTGTCGGTGTATACGGGTGCGTAGCCTACGCCATCGTAACTGTGTGCTCGGGGGAGCGCGTTGTGCAAAGAGACAAGACACTCGAAGAGCGCTTTGTAGTTCCATACAACACAGAGGGCCTTTGTGCCTAATGCTGTGGTTTTCCCCACAGGGGTCTGTTGCTCGCGCAGGATTCCTGCTAGATTGGCCGCTGGATTCATGCTCATTGACGAGTCCAGTATGCGGACTGTAGGGATGGAAAGAGGCGCAATGGTAGACAAACGGCTGTTCTCGCTCGTGCCCGGCGTGCGCGGGCTCGTGGTGGGCAAGATCATCTGCTTGTGGATTGGGCTTGTGGCGGATATCGCGCTCGCCGGCACCGTGACCGTGCTCGTCGCCTCACTCTTCCCGCAGGCGAGCGTGCATGGCGCTTTGCAGTCCATCGGCGTCTCCGGACCGGCCGGTTTCATGCTGATTGCCATTGCGACACTCGCCATCGCCGCGGTGCGGTTCCTCGCGCACCACTTCGCCACCAGACTCGGCACCGAGACCGCCGAACGCGTGAAGCTCGGGCTGCGTTCGGAGCTCTACCGCAAGATGCTGCGCCTCAGCCCGTCGTATGCACAGCGCACGCGCACTGCCGACGTGGTGCAGCTCACCGGCGAAGGCGTGGACCAGATCCAGAGTTTCTTCGAACTGTTCCTGCCGCAGCTCGGTTTCGCAATCTTGGCGCCGCTCACACTGTTTGCGGCCATCGTGCCGCTCAACATGCCCACTGCCGTGGTGCTGCTCGTCTGTGCGCCGCTCATCATCGTGATTGTCGGCGCCATCGCCATGACCACGGCGAAGACGTTCAAAAAGTACTGGGGCAAGTACACCGACATGGGGTCGGTGTTCCTCGACAGCCTGCAGGGGCTCGAAACGCTGAAGACCTTTGACGCCGACGCGCGCGCCGCCGAGCAGATGGACAGGAACGCCGAGGACTTCCGTGTGATGACGATGCGCGTGCTGCAGATCCAGCTGCGCTCGCTCACCGCGATGGATGTGGTGGCGTACGGCGGCGCCGCGGCGGGCATCGGCACCGCACTCTGGCAGTATGTGCACCAAGGGCACACCGCATTCACCTCGTCGGCGCCGTTCCTGCATGTGTTCAACGGGCCGACGCTCGGTATGGCGGCCGTGCTGTTCGTAATCCTCGTCTCCGTGGACTTCTTCCTGCCGCTGCGCCAGCTCGGCTCGTATTTCCATGTGGCGATGAACGGCATGACCTCCACCAAACGCATCTTCGCGCTGCTTGACGAGCCGGATCGCGCCTATGGCGATCGCCAACTGCCGCAGGGCGCGCTCGATGTGACAACGTGCGATCTGGGCTTCGCGTATGCCGAATCCGCGCGTCCGGCGCTGCATGATGTCACACTGACGATGCCGGCGCGCTCGCTCACCGCGATCGTCGGTGAATCAGGCTCCGGCAAATCCACACTCGCCGCACTCATCGCCGGCGAGCTCGAAGGGTACGACGGCGCACTGCGCATCGGGAATGTGGAACTGCGCGAGTTGAGCGAGCGTGCGCTGACCGCCGCCATATCAATCGTCGGCGCGCGCAGCCACCTCTTCGCCGGCACGTTGCGCGACAATCTGCTGATGGCGCGTCCTGATGCCTCCGACGCTGAACTGCGCGATGCGCTCGCGCGCGCCCATGTGCTCGACATGGTGGACACGCATCTGCAGGGGCTCGACATGCGCATCGAGCAGGATGCGGCGAATCTTTCGGGAGGCCAGCGCCAGCGCGTCGCCGTGGCGCGCGCATTGCTGCATGATGCGCCAATCATGATCTTCGACGAGGCCACGAGCAGTGTGGACGCGGAAAGCGAGCGGCTCATCATGCGCACCGTGCATGAACTGGCCGAACGCAAAACCGTCATTCTGGTGACGCACCGACTTGCCGATGCCGTGGACGCCAACGCCATTGCCGTGTTCGACCACGGTGCGTGTGTGGAAACGGGCACGCACGCCGAACTCATGGCCCAAGACGGCCAATACGCCACGATGTTCCGCGCTCAGGCGTCGGTGGAGCAGGTGGAGCAGCGTGCGCGCAACTGCGGCATTGCGTATGCGCCGGCGCCGAATACTGTGGAACACAATGTGAAACAGCCTGAGAGTGTGCACACACAGCGCGCGCTGATGACGACCTTCCAGCTCGTGCGCCGGTTGCTGGGGCAGGTGGGCGATCTGCGTCCGCTCATGGTGCTGGCGTGCTGCTTCGGCACATTGGGGCATCTCGCAGCGACCTTCCTGCCGGTGTTTGGTGTCATGGCGCTGTGCGCGGCGGCTGAGCGGCCCGTCTGGGGTCTGTCCGTGGGCTGCGCTGTCGCGTTCATGGTGGTGTGCGCGCTGATCCGTGGTGCTATGCGGTATTGCGAACAGTACATGAACCACAATCTGGCGTTCCGTTTGCTCGCGCTGTTCCGTGGGCAGATGTTCGCGGCGTTGCGCCGGCTCGCCCCGGCCAAACTGACCGGCAAAGGCAAGGGCGACCTCATCTCCATGGTCACCACGGACGTGGAATTGCTTGAGATCTTCTTCGCGCACACCATCTCGCCGACGGTGATCGCGTTGACCACGACGGTTGTGTATGCCATCGCCCTGCTGTTTCTGAGCCCGTGGTTCGCGGTGCTGCTTGTGGTGGCGCATCTGCTCATCGGCGTGACCGTGCCGGCGTGGTTCGCGCGCGCATTGCGCGGGGTCGGCGCGCGCATCCGCAAGCAGAGCGCGCGCCTTGACGATGACGTGCTCGACGACATGCGCGGCCTTGAGCAGATCATCCGCTTTGGGCAGGGCCGTGTGCGGCTGGCGCGCATCGACCGGCAGTCGCGTGCGCTGTGGGGCCAGCGCGTGGAGCTGAGCGCGCGCAATGGCGTGTTCGGTGGATTCGACCATGTGATCATCGTGCTGGTCACGGTGTGTGCCGCGTTGCTCGCCGTGTTCGCGAGCCGCAGCGATATGACGATGGTCGCGCGCAATGTGACGGCGATGGTGCTCGTCGTCAGTTCATTCGGGCCGACGCTCGCGCTGAGCGCACTGCCGGCGAGTCTGACGCAGACATTCGCTTCGGCGCGGCGTCTGTTCGCGTTGGTGGACGAGGAGCCCGCGGTCGAGGAACTCGGCACACTCGAACCGGAATATCACGGCATGCGCATGGATCAGGTCACGTTCGCGTACGGCGCGCGCACGCCAGTGCTGCGCGATGTGACGCTCGACGTGCCGGTCTCTGGCATCCTCGGACTGCAGGGGCCGTCTGGGCGCGGCAAGTCGACGCTGCTCAAGCTGCTCATGCGGTACTGGGATCCGCAGCAGGGCGCGGTGGCGCTGTCTGGCGACGCGCTGCCAGGCGTGGATGCGCACACGCGCCGCCGGTTGCAGACGATGATGAGCCAAGAGACATACCTGTTCGACGGCACGATCGCGAGCAACCTGCGCATCGCCAACGAACAGGCGAGCGACGACGAGCTGCGTGAGGCGCTGCGCAAGGCATCGATCCTGCCGCTCATCGAGAGTCTGCCGCAGGGCATGGAGACGCCGGTGGGCGAGCTCGGCGGCCGCCTTTCGGAAGGCGAGCGACAGCGCATTGGATTGGCGCGCATGTTCCTGCGGCATGCGGACCTGTATCTGTTCGATGAGCCGACGAGCCGTCTGGACGCGCTCAACGAGGCGTTCATCCTGCAGTCGATCAACGAGCTTGTATCGGAGCGTGACGCTGCCGTCGTGCTTGTCTCACACCGCGCCTCCACAATGAAAATCGCCGACGAGGTGCTGCATATGTAGTCATGTAGCATAAAGGGTGGGGGTTGTACGCAGCTGCGTACAACCCCCACCCTTTATGCCTGCGTGCGCTGTCTACAGACTGAGGAAATATTCGTGGATGCGCGGGTCGTCGGTGATTTCCGGATGGAACGCCGTGGCGATGATGTTGCCCTGCTGCAGGGCCACCGCGTTGCCGCGGGTCGAGGCCATCACACGCGCGTTTGGACCGACCTCGGCCACGAATGGGCCGCGGATGAACACAAGCGGGAAATCGGCGATCTCACCGCTCGGTTCGCCCTGTGCATCGAACGTGTGTACGGCCTCCTCCGCGGCGAACGACCCGAGCTGACGCCCGTACGCATTGCGGCGCACTGTGGCGTCGAGCGCGCCGAAATACACATTGTCGTCGTTCTCAAGTCTGCGGGCGAGCAGGATCATGCCCGCGCATGTGCCGAAGACCGGTTTGCCGGCGGCGATGTGCGCGGCGATCAGCTCGAATAGGCCGGTGGAGCGCAGCAGTTTGCCCTGTGTCGTGCTTTCGCCGCCGGGCAGGATCACGCGGCCGATCGACTCATCGAAATCGTCAGCCGCACGCAACAGGCGCCATGGGGAGCTGAGCCGGTCGAGCATCGCGGCGTGCTCGGCGAATGCGCCCTGCACGGCGAGGATGCCGGTGACTGAGCCGGGGGCATTGCCAGCGTCGTCGGAACGCTCTTTCGAGATATATGCAACGTCAACAACCATGGGTCACTCGCCACGCTGAGCCATGATGATGTCGATCTCTTCCTCGTTGATGCCCACCATCGCCTCGCCGAGGTCCGCGGAAAGGCGTGCGAGCAGATCGGCGTCCTGCCAATTGGCGGTCGCCTGCACGATTGCGGCGGCGCGCTTGGCCGGGTCGCCGGACTTGAAGATGCCCGAGCCGACGAATACGCCTTCAGCACCGAGTTCCATCATGAGTGCCGCGTCGGCGGGCGTGGCGACGCCGCCGGCGGCGAAGTTGACGACCGGCAGACGGCCATTGTCATGCACATACTTCGCGAGCTCGTACGGCACGGCGAGTTGCTTGGCCGCCTCATACACCTCGTCGTCGCGCAGGGAGACGAGTTCGCGGATCTGGCGGTTCATCGTGCGCATGTGACGCACGGCCTGGATCACGTCGCCAGTGCCGGGCTCGCCTTTCGTGCGGATCATTGAGGCGCCCTCTTCGATGCGGCGCAGTGCTTCGCCCAGGTTCTTCGCGCCGCAGACGAACGGCACATCGAACTGGGTTTTGTCGATGTGGTAGACGTCATCGGCGGGGGAGAGCACTTCGGACTCGTCGATGTAATCGATCTCGATCGCCTGCAGGATGCGCGCTTCGGCGATGTGGCCGATGCGCACCTTCGCCATGACCGGGATGGAGACGGCCTCCTGGATGCCGCGGATCATGGCGGGGTCGCTCATGCGGCTCACGCCACCGGCCGCGCGGATGTCTGCGGGGATGCGCTCGAGCGCCATGACGGCGCAAGCGCCCGCGTCTTCCGCGATGCGCGCCTGTTCGGGTGTGGTGACGTCCATGATGACGCCGCCCTTGAGCATCTGGGCGAGATTCTTGTTGAGTTCGTTACGGGTAGTCTCCATGAGCTTTTCTCTCTGGTTCCTTCTGTGCGCCTATGTGAACTTACATGCCGCGCGGTGCGTGGCACTGTTTCGAGAGATACCACAACGGTGCTGCGCCGCATGTTTCATGTTCTGATACTGAACGGGGAATGTCGGCACACCATGACCGATAAGACCGTGGGGACGCGTCGGGGGAGTGCGGGTGCATAAGTTGTAGATACGGGGCTTAGTTCGCGGTTGTGTGCTTGCAAGACGCGCACAACCGCGAACTGGCACTCTTTCTGCCGCGTTGCTCAGACTCTCCTTGCACATAGAGGGGAACAAGAACTGCTATCTGACAGGCATGCGCAAATCCGTATACTCCCAATTTCACGTTCTCCGCATGGTCAGGTCCCAGAAGATGAGCGTTTCCAAAATACGCGTCGCCTGTCCGCCAATTGTTGCAGCGTGAGGATATCCATACGTGGGACGGTGCCAGTGCGCTGGGCGATGATCACGGCTGCCTGCAGGGCAAGCTCGTTGAGCCGTTGCTGATTGCGTAGATCATCATAGGTGACGTCGAATAAGGTCCAGTTTTTCGACCGGGCCAAGTTGCCTTTGTACGCATCCCGACGGTATTGAGCTTTATCAGTGCGGTGATGGTCTCCTTGATATTCCCATGCGATCTTCATTTCAGGGAGGGCAAGGTCGAATGTGATAGGAGCGCCATTGGGATACCAGACATTTGGTACCACATAATTCAAAACCAATCTTGGTACGCCACGTCTGTTCAGTTCCAGACGCAGTGCAGTCTCAGTCATAGAGGCACTGCCATCTTGATAGAGTTTCAATGCTGCCAATGCCCGCTTTTTCCCATGGAATGTTCGCTTATGCGTATAGTCGGCAAACATGGGAAAGGTGAACAACTGATTGCGGACCATGGCCTCCAGAAGCATCACCTGCTGCATGATGTTGAGTGTGCCGGCCAAGGTCACCGCAGTGGCTTCCGGTGACAGGACCTGCAGTCCCTCGGTATATAGAATGTCCGCCGGCTCCAATTGCTTCCATGTATGGGCTTTCACATGGGGAGCACGCCGACGGTGTGAGGCGTCGCGAACCATTACATGGAACGTATCTGGCTCATCAGTAAAGGGGAACTCGGAGCCGTAAAGTTTGAGGGCGGTAGCTCCGCACAATGGATTCGTGATGTGTGCCTCTTTGCATTGGCGGATGGTGCCTGCACGTACATCGTTGAGCTGTGCCTGTGTTCGTGTCATATTCATGATTGATGACCCTAGAATGCACTTCTAGCATGCACAAGCATGAACATATGTTGTGGTTGGACGGTCAAATCACCCTGATGATTGTGGAAAGAATCGCCCGGATGCACAACCAATCCACATCATGCGCCAATAGTGTCCACTTGGCACGTTGCACGGAGGTGCATAGCCGGCAGATAACGACACCAGTATTCAGTTGTGTGCGCAGCGCCGAGCATCAATGGGGCAGAAAGAAGGGTATTTCGCACCTGTGCGCACTTTCTTACCGCATGGGTGGAAATTGGCGCTGCTATCCCGCGGTTATGCGCGCATTGTGCATGCCCACGTGTGCGCGCATCGCGGACCCACGCCACGCAGCTTGATTTTCCGCACGATTCGCGCGACAGTAGAGCGCATGACTCGTAGACGTTCCAAGCATTTCGGCCGCAACTACTTCAACAGTTCCAGTGTGGCTGAGCGCGTGTTGATCCTGCTCGTAATCGCCATAGTGATCGGTGTGACGATTGGGGTGGTCCTGCCGCGCATCAGTCCGAAATTCGCGGAAATCACCGGGCAGTACCATGCCACGGGCACGGCAGCGGAGACACTGCAGAAACTGCCGGTGGACGACGACGTCTCCACGAACGGCTACGAGCGTGAACTCTTCGGCTACCGCGAAACAGACGACGACGGCAATGGCTGCGACGTGCGCGAAGACGTGCTCGCACGCGACCTGACCGGCGTGCAATACACCAAACTCGGTGGATGCAAAGTCAAGTCGGGCGTGCTCGCGGACCCGTACACCGGCAAGACGATTCACTTCCAGCGTGGGCAGACCACCAGCTCGGCCGTGCAGATCGACCATGTGGTGGCGCTGCAGAACGCGTGGCAGTCCGGTGCGCGCGACTGGAGCCAGCAGAAACGGTTCCGGTTCGGCAACGACCTCTACAATTTGCTCGCGGTGGACGGACCGGCGAACCAAGAGAAAGGCGCCGCCTCAGCCGCATACTGGCTGCCGACGAACGGCGAATACCGGTGCGATTATGTGGCGCGGCAGATCGGTGTGAAAGACAAGTACGGGTTGAGCGTGACGACGCAAGAGAAGCGCGCGATGCTCAGCGTGCTGCACTCATGCCCGGGGCAGGCGATTCCGAACGATTGAGCGGCGCGCGAAACCACGATGATTCGACACAATGGAATCCGAAGATAAGCTGCGGTAGTCGAGGAGTCGTGATGCATGATGAGCGAAGGCAAACAACAGAGCACGTCGCCAGCGGACATTGACTCGCTCGCATTGCAGGCCGAGGCGGACCAGGACATTGCGATCGAGCGTAAGGCGAGCGGCAAACCGGAGAAGCCCGCGCATGCGCTCGCCAGCATGCTGGGACCGGCGTTTGTGGCAGCGGTGGCCTATGTGGATCCGGGCAACGTGGCGGCGAACCTCACCTCCGGCGCTAAATACGGCTATCTGCTGGTGTGGGTGCTCGTGGTGGCCAACTGCATGAGTGTGCTGATCCAATACCAGGCGGCCAAACTCGGCATAGTCACGGGCAAAAGCCTGCCGCAGATCCTGGGGGAGCGCATGGGCACCGCCGGGCGCTTCCTATTCTTCATGCAGGCCGAGGTTATCGCCATCGCCACCGACCTCGCCGAAGTCATCGGCGGCGCCATCGCACTGAATCTGCTGTTTGGTGTGCCACTGCTCGTGGGCGGCTGCATCATCGGCGCCGTCTCCACGGTGCTGCTGCTATTCCAGGGCGGTGAGACGCACAAGATCTTCGAACGGCTCGTCATTGGGTTGCTGCTGGTGATCACGTTTGGGTTCATCGCAGGCCTGTTCATCGACCCGCCCAATCCGATTGCGGTGGCGGAGGGACTGATCCCGCGTTTCACCGACGGATCGTCGGTATTGATGGCCACATCGATGCTCGGAGCGACGGTGATGCCGCACGCGATCTACCTGCACTCCACGCTTGTGAACGACCACTTCAGCAAAGGCTCCGACCGGCCGAGCATACGGCAGATGATGCACGGCAGCCGTATCGACGTCGTGTGGGCGCTCGCGATCGCCGGCACGGTGAACATCGCGCTGCTCGTGCTCGCGGCGAATTCGCTCTACGGTATGACAGGCACCGACACGATCGAGGGCGCGCAACACGCGATTGCGCAGGTGCTGGGGCCTGTCGTCGGCACTATTTTCTCCATTGGTCTGCTTGCGTCGTCGCTCTCATCCACATCCGTCGGCACCTACGCCGGCTCGGAGATCATGAAGGGACTGCTGCGCGTGGACGTGCCGATGTGGGCGTGCCGCGTGGCCACGCTCGTGCCGGCGCTCGTGGTGCTTGCGCTCGCCAACAATCCGACCGAGGCGCTGATTGTTGGGCAGGTGGTGCTGTCGATAGGCATTCCGTTCGCGATTATTCCGCTGATGCGCTACACGCACGACCGTACGTTGATGGGGCAATACGCGGATGGGCGTATCAAGCACATCGTCTGTTTGGCGGTCGTGGCGCTGATCATCGCGCTCAACGCCGTGCTCATTATGCTCACGCTCATGGGCAAGGCGTAAGTATTACTGTGCGGATGCGGCCTTTGCATGACGCAGCGCACGGCGTACGGCACTGCGTGCCGAGCCGGCGTCTTCGCCCTTGACACCGAAGACGACCATCAGGATCATGATGAAGTTGATGATCGCGCTGATACGCAGCGCCCATTCAATGCCGATGACGCTCGCTTCTATATCCGGGCGTCCGGCGCCCATCTGGGCTGCGGCGATCGAATACATGATGAGGATCATGACAGGGGACCCAATCGCACCGGCGATCTGCCTTACCGTGTTGGTGACGGCTGAACCGGCCGATACCTCGGCAGGCTTAAGACAGTTGAGCGACCACGTGGTGACCGGCATCATGACGAAGCCCATGCCGATCTGCCGGATGAACTGGCAGATCGAGATGTACCAGATCCAGGTGCCCATGCCGATCATGCTCATCATCGTCGTACCAAGGCACAGCAGGATGGTGCCGACCATGGCGGCAGGGCGTGCCCCGAACCTGTCGAGCGCGCGGCCGCCAAAGAACTGGGCGATGGCCTGGGCGATTGCGCCGGGGAGCATGACAAGACCGCTTATGGTGGCTGTGTAGCCGCGGCAGTTCTGGATGTAGAGCGGGATGAGTACGACGAGCGAGCTGAACGCGAAGAAGCTCAACGATGCGATGATGGTGCCGACGGAGAAATGCGCATTACGCAACACGGAGAGGTCGAGCAATGCGGGGCGGCTTGTTTTGCCGGTCTTGAAGCGCCGCTCATTGCGGAACTGACGCAGTACGAACCATACGATGCCGGAGAGGCCGATGATCATCGGGAGCCATACAATAGGCGCCGCCAGCGGGTATGTCTGGGTGTTCGTGAAGCCGAACATCAGTCCGCCAAAACCGATGATGGACAGGCCGACCGAGAAGAAGTCCGCGTGTGCCGCCTTGTCTGATTCACCAAAGTTATGCAGTCCGAACACGGCGAGCAGGATCGAGATGCAGCCGATGACGGTGAGCGTCAGGAAGATGGACCTCCAGCCGTTCATATCCGTCTGCAGGCCGCCAAGCGTTGGGCCAATAGCCGGCGCAACGGCCATCGCCATGCCGACGATGCCCATCGCCATGCCACGCCTGTCGAGCGGGAAAATCGAGAATACGGTGATCTGCAGAACCGGCCACATGACGCCCGTGCCGACTGCCTCAAGGAAACGGCCGAACAGCGCGAGCGGGAACGTGGGGCTGAGCCATGCGAGCACCGAGCCGACCGTGAACACGACCATCGAGGCGATGACGATCTGGCGCGTTGAGAACCGTCGCGTCAGGTATGCGGTGAGTGGCACCATCACGCCCATCGTCAGCTGGAAGATCGACGTCATCCATTGGCCGAGCGTCACGGAAATGCCGAAGTCATCGACGAGCGTCGGCAGGGCGGCACTGAGCTGCAGCTGCGTGAAGTTGCCGACGAAGGTGATGAACGTGAGGATGGCGAGCGAGATGAACGCCGGACGTGTCAGATGGTCGTTGCGGTATGACATCTCACCGGTGAGCACGGTGGATAGGCCGGCTATGCGGCCCTCGTGCTCGGCCGGCTCGGGTCTGTGGTGCACATCGCGCGTGTAGGGACGCCCTGGTTGTGGTGGCTTCGGAAGACTCATTCTGTTGGCTGTTCTGTGGCTTCCTCGGCGTTGACCACAGGCGTTTCTCCGGTCGGCGTATCATCCGCCTGCCGTGCGCTCTGGTCTTCCGGGCTGTATTCCACTACGTTGAGCACGGCGATGCCATCCGCAGTGCGGACGAACACATTGGCGCGGCCACCGATTTCCTCAATGCCGTCGAGCAGATGCGAAATTGGCTCGGAATCGAGTACGGGAAGCACCTGTGCCACGCCTTTGGCGTCGATCACGCGCAGTGTTTCGTCAAGTTCGCCGGTCGCGAGGATGTCGTCGATGCGCTTTTCGAACTGGCGCAGCTCTTCGTCGGCAATCGCCTCGTCATCGCTTTCCGTCTCGGTCACGGCGAACTCGCCGGTGACAGTGTCATCGGACGAAACAGGTGCAGCCGGATCGGGCATCACGGCGTTGTCGGGCGTGACGGCGGCGGTCAGCGGGTCTGTGTTGAGTGCACGTGGCTCCGTGAGCTCGTCGGTCTTGAGTGCATCATGCTCGGCATCCCGAGCGGCTTGTCCTGGGCCGTATTCCACGGCGTTGAACGAACCAGTGTTGCCTTGTGCCTGTTCCATCACGAATCTCCTTTGGAAAGTGCCTCGTCGTACATACGATGGTCATGAACCTATACTTCGCCCAATTCATATTGTAAACGGAGCACATTGTGCTTCACCTACTGAGAAACCATGGCGAACGTGCGGCATGGGCCATGATGTGCAGTTTGCGGCAGGGGGCAAGGTAGTATTGGCTTGTTATGCGCAAAGCGGGTACCGCCACGTGCGGTGAGGGAACAGGCCTGAGTGCTGTGTGGGCAGGCGAGAAGGAGAACCATGACACAGGAAAAGAGTGATGCGCAGCTCGCACAGAAAGTGGAGCATCAATCCGCCAAAGTGCTGCATTGGCGCCTTGTGCTGAATCTTGCCCTCATGGCGTTCGACGCAGTGGTGTATTTCTGCGTGGGTCTTGTGGTGATGTACTTCAGCAAAGAGATGGATTTGTTCACCACACGGCTGCAGCTCAATCTCCCCATCAGTGTGTACCTGTATGTGGCGGTCTGTGCGATCATCTGGGTATTCTGCGCCCATTCCTCCGGTGTCTACCACCGGCATGTGTTCGCCGATGGCTATCAACTCAATATCCTGCTGCTCAAAGCAACGGTGTTCAGCTGGGTGGGCGTATGTGGACTCAATTTCATCATGCAAACGAATGTCTCGTTCTTCTCGGTGTGCATGACGTCATTGTGCGTGTGGATAGCCGAGATGATCGTGCGTTTCGTGGCACGCCGCTTCCTCACTTACCGCCACCGCAAAGGTGATTATGCCTATCCCACGGTCATTGTGGGTTCACCTGAGGGCATTGGGCAGATTCTCAAATTCCTGCAACAGCGCAAGCAACTCAATTACAAGCCAGTGCGCGTATGCCCGATCCGTGTGAACCGTGGGACCGGCTTGATCGAGGCGGATCCGAACATCGATGTGCTTGACACAATGGTGCGCGAATCTTGGGGCGAGCCGATTGAAGTCATTGAATACGGCGACCATCTGGCCGGCCGCATCGCGCAGACTGGCGCGCAGACCGTGATGGTGACGGATGTGCTCGATCGCTTCTCCGACAACCTGAGCACATTCGCCGTGCAGATGGAATCGCTCAATCTGGAGATCGCATTGATCACTTCGGCTCTTGACATCGCCGAACACGCCACACAGATGCGCAACATCCAAGGCATGAGCATCATGACAATCAGCCTGCCGCAGTACTCGCCGGTCGCCAAGGTCAAGAAGCGCATCTTCGACATCGTCGTCTCGTCGCTCGCCATCGTGCTCTCGTCGTGGATCATGCTCATTGTGGCGATCGCCATCAAGATCGAAGACGGTGGTCCCGTGTTCTACAAGCAGGAACGTATTGGTCTGCGCGGCAAGCCGTTCTACATTCACAAATTCCGCTCGATGCGAGTGGATGCGGACAAGCACCTCAAGGAAGTGCTTGCCGCAAATGGACAGGAGATGGGCGCACGGTACAAGCTCAAGCACGACCCGCGCATCACGAAGGTCGGCAACTTCATCCGCAAAACGAGCCTTGACGAGCTGCCACAGTTCTTCGACGTGTTCATGGGCAACATGAGTGTGGTTGGCCCCCGCCCGCAGCGTGATTTCGAAGTGCAGGAATACGATCCGATCTACGCTACACGTCTGCTCGTCAAGCCCGGCATCACCGGCCCGTGGCAGGTCTCCGGGCGCAACGACCTTGATGAAGAGGAAAGCCGCCAGCTCGATGTGAGCTATGTGCAGGATTGGAGCGTGATGGGGGACATCGTGTACATCATGCGTACCATCGGCACGGTGCTGCACCCAAGTGGGGCCTACTAAAGCTTAAGGCCTACTAAAGCTTAAGAGGATATTTATGACCAGTAAGTATGCTAACTTATCATTTTAATTCTTGCCACGACTGGAGAATACTAACATGAGCTTCGAGAACGTTCGATTCGGGTTTGTAATCTTGCATTACTTGGTTGATGAAGCAACTGAACGGTGTATCAGCTCAATCCGTTCAAGCTGCAAAGGATATAATTACGCCATTGTAGTTGTTGATAATAATTCGAGTAATGGAAGCTATGGGTCGCTCCTAAGCAAATACGGAAAAGATAACGATATTATATTCATACATAACGAAAACAATATGGGATTTGCGCGAGGGAATAATATTGGATATGAGTATTGCAGAAATAAATTAAAATGTGACTATATTGTAACTATCAATAATGATGCGAGAATAATTGATGATAATATCATTCCCAAGGTAGTCGCGGATTACGAACGTACCGGGTGTGGAGTTATAGGGCCTCACATTCTTTCTGAAAAAACACATAAGTCACAGAATCCAATCTACTATATTTGCGACACAGAAGAGCGCGTGAAAAAGATGCAGCATTACATCTCTGTCCACTTGCCTCTCCTGTATTTACATATTGATACTCCCGTAACAAGAATAAAGAGAGTGGCTTATTCTCTTCTTAGGAAGCAAAATATACCATTCGAACAGATGACCAAAGATGAAGAATACAAATTGCATGGATCGTGTCTGATTTTTACGCCTGCATTTTTACGAATCTTCAGCGAACCGTTTGATTCGAGGACATTTTTGTATCTTGAGGAGGATATATTGTTTTTGAGATGCAAGAAGAACGGGTTGACAATGTTGTATGATCCAGATATCGCTGTTGTGCATGAAGAAGATGTCTCAACTGATTATCAAGTCAAAAATGATGCCCGAATGAAACGTATTCGATATCTCAAGAATCAGCAGAAATCATTAAATGTTCTTTCTGAATATATAAATAAGTAGTTTTATAAAACAATACGAATCGAGGTATTATGAAAATATCGGTTGCAGGAACCGGATATGTGGGGTTGTCCGTGGCGCTGTTATTGTCGCAACATAATGAAGTGTGTGCGCTTGATATTGTGCCGGAAAAAGTTGACATGCTTAATCATTATGATAGCCCAATTGTCGATGAGGAAATTAAGCGCTTCCTTGAGGGGAAGCGTGATGGAACGATGGCACTAGATTTCCACGCCACAACTGATCCGGAGATTGCATATAGAGGGTCTGAATTTGTCATTGTGGCAACGCCCACTAATTATGATGAACAAAAGAATTATTTTGATACATCAAGTGTCGAAGCTGCGATTTCCGCAATCCGTGAGGTCAATCCAACTGCATGGATTGTGATTAAATCGACCATTCCAGTTGGGTACACGGCACAATTGCGTGAGAGAACAGGCGATGAACGCATCATTTTCTCTCCAGAATTCCTGCGCGAAGGTCACGCGCTGTACGACAATCTGCATCCTTCGCGTATCGTCGTCGGCGCGCCAATGGATGATGCTACGTCGGTGGAAGCGGCTCGCGAGTTCGCGAACTTGCTGTCGCAGGGTGCTGCACCTGAAGAGCATGCCCGTGCGAATGCCGATGGCACGACCGGCATTCCTGAGCTGATTTGCGGCACGACCGAAGCCGAGGCAATCAAGCTGTTCGCCAACACATTCCTAGCGCTGCGCGTCGCATACTTCAATGAGCTTGACACCTATGCGCAGTCGCGTGATCTAAATACCGCAGAGATTATTCGCGGCGTATGCCTTGATCCACGTATCGGAGGCCACTACAACAATCCCTCGTTCGGTTACGGTGGCTACTGTCTACCGAAGGATTCTAAGCAACTGCTCGCAAATTACGCTGATGTTCCTCAAAATCTTATTGAAGCAATTGTAGCGTCTAATTCGACGCGGAAGGATTTCATAGCGGGGAAGATCCTCGATACAATCAAGGGCGTAGAGAATCCTGTTGTTGGTATTTACCGGCTCACAATGAAGTCGGGTTCTGACAACTTCCGTCAGTCGAGCATCCAGGGCATCATGAAGCGTATCAAGGCGAAGGGTATCCCTGTGATTGTTTTTGAGCCTACGCTGGACGATGCAGAATTCTATGGCAGTGAAGTGACACATGATTTGGATGCATTTAAGCAACAAGCAGACATTATTGTGGCTAATCGGTGGAGTGATGAACTTGCCGATGTCGATGACAAAGTGTATACGCGTGACTTGTTCCGCCGTGACTGATCGTTGAGGGCGATGCCGCTGCTTTGCAGAGCACGCTTAACCCCCATTATGGGATTCATACAGCATCTGTATGAATCCCATAATCATTGTAGGGCCTGTGCGAAAATCGACATGTTTTTGAGGTTTGCGTATACTGTGCGGCTGCTCGTAGATAGGTTGGTCAAACTCATGTCTACCATCGCGATTTCTTCTGTCCTAGTTGAATAATTGGTGCTATCTGACAGTATGCGAATAAGCATGGATATTTAAACACCTACTATGAACAGATAGTATTTCTAGCATAACTCATTGCTTCTGCCTACGTTTGACGATAGTGAGTAGTTGATAGAGCTCAGGATTATGCATGCACCAAGACAACACTATGTAACAGAGCATGCCGAATCCCACACTTGCAAGCAAACAGAGCACGAGGTTGTGAATAAGTAATTTGAATACCATGACGATCGCGCCCATGCCAATGGCGGCGATGATGGTTTTTGCGATGGTATCTGCGCGGAAATGTAGCTTTATGATACGGGAAGAAAAGAAAACAGCGACGCCGGTTACAACTGATTCTGCCGCAACGCAAGCGATGGCTGCGCCATTTTGTGCAAGCGTGGGAATTAATGCGAAGTTGAAGATTAGGCAAGTTAATGCACCTGCTATGGGGCAAAGAAGATTCTCTCGTTCGTGTCCGAATGCCAGTAGAATTGTTCCAAAGAGGCCGTTGAATCCAAGTGAGAACAGAAGGAGAGACATAATCTGCAAGGTAGGTATTGAAGCGGCATATTGGCTTCCAAAAAGGATCAATACAATTTCCTTGGACATCAAGATGAGGCCTAGAGACGTTGGTACGAATAAAAAGAAGAGTATATGAAATACCTTCGATGCCACATCTGCGCATTTTTCCTTTTCACCACGTTGCGCGTATACGCTGAAACGAGGCAGAAGCACACCCCCAATAGCGGAGATGGTTGCTACAATCAAGCGTACTACCTTATCAGAGTTTGTGTAGAAAGCCGCGGCAGCGTCAGTCGACAATATACCAAGTAACGTCACGTTTATGAGAGTATATAGTTTTACTGTGATAGAGTTGGCGAAGAATATCATAATAGGTTTTAAATGATTGATAAATGATAGTCTTTTAAAACTTAGGTGTACTCCTATTTTTGATAGATGAAAAACATTTAGGATATTATTACATCCTATAGCGCAGGCGGAGATCAATGCATAAATCACGTAGTCATTTTGGGAACGAACAAATATTAGGAGAGACATAAGGGAAAGAATTTTAACGACGAAGCTGCGAAGGGCAATGTAGCCATAGTCTTCCAATCCTTGATAAAGCCAATCAATTGTGATATAATTGAATAGGATTCCCGATCCTACCGCAAGATATAATAATAAATTATCTCGGAAATTCTGAAATGATAAAATCATTACTATATATAATATGAGGCAGATACTGGTGGATACGAAATTGAGTAAGAATAACTCTGTGAAAGTTTTATTAAGTTCCCGGGAGTCGTGTTTACTTTTTGCCGTCTCGCGAATGGCGTAGGTCGGGATACCTAGAGCGGCAAACACAATAAAATACTGCGCCCAGTTTTGCGCGACAGCTACTTTGCCAACATTGTCTGGTAATAAGATCCGGGCAACATAGGGTGCAGTGACAAGGGGAAAAAGAACATTCAGTAGTTGATATACAACATTGAAAAAAGAATTCCTGACAAGGGATTGGCTCATCTGTTATGACTCCAGAATATCGTGAATATACTGCCGGCATGAGGGATGCAGTAAACTAACACCTCACATACTAATCGTATAGCTGTATGAACTAACATGTTAATGATTAGTCCGAGGCGAAGCGTACCCTTCAACATGTGGGTACGTACAATGTCCGGTCGGATGAGATGTCGGGGAACTGTTCGCCCCATTGCGCGATCTGGCGAAAGGGGAATCGCGATTTGTTGATTTGGCTGATATCTAAATTGTGTATTCTGCTGAAAAGTAAAAACAACATTTACCGAAAAGTGTAAATAGAATTTGATATATATAACACCAGTATAATGATAATTTATGCCAATAGATTTGAATTAGCGCTAATGTATGACATCTTTGCATTACCGGTATTGATATCTGATCATATAGAGAGACTGCAATGTATATAGGTATACTAATACTAGAGCTAGTGCTTGTCATACTAGAGTTAGCGCTATTGGTACGACAATGTGGTATATTCGTTTTTCTTTTCTTGATGCCTCTTGTTTCGCAAATCGGTAAATGTGTATCGATTGTATATCTTGATTCCGGGACTTATAATACGGAACTATCGAACTATACATGGAATGTTTTCGCTGGACCGTCATACTTATTCTATTTCATTGTATTTCTGTCATTCTTAAATATATTCATCAATTCTGTTAATAGAAAAGTATTACAAGGAAATAAATGCATCATAGAAAACTCTAGAGATATACGAGTGTTCATACTAAATTTGATTGGGGTGATGTTCGTTTCGTATATTGGTTTAGATCTAATTATATCGGGTATTCCCATTTTGTCGATGGGATCAATTACCAGATTTAATTATTGGAGCGATTTTTCAAAACTGCCAGCGGCTTCGTTGGTCTCTAATATGATAACCGTCATATGTGCGGGTATTGGAATGATTTATGCATCAAGAGGCAGTGATGCTCGAGGGAGAAAAATTGGAGCATTTATAATCATTGTCGCTTTACTTGAGCGTTTCCTCCTTGGTTATCGTTCCTCGGGAATTATTGATATATTGCTTGCGTTCACAATTGGCTATTTCTATAGAAGATTTTCGATTGAGAAGCAGTCAGGTAAGTATCTAAAAAAAGTATGTTTGTATTCCGTCGCATGCATTCTTGTAGTGGCTGCATCGTATGTGTTGTCGCAACTTGTTTCAGGCATCACTATAGGCGAAGCATTGCGAGGGCTACTTGAGCGACAATTATCCCTTTCGGGCCATATGGAATGGGCTGTTTTGGGGGATGGCAACTCTCGATCGCTGGGGATAAACGACGCTGCAGAACTTCTTTCGGTTATTCAAGGGAAAAACGATACCGATGCGGGTATAGGTGTGTATGGGTTAATGGATCGTTTTGCGTCTACGGATACGTATAATCATTATTATGAAGATGGTGTGCGTTTTGGGGCTAGCTTCATTGCTACCAGCTTATTTTACAATGGAATACAAATTACAATAATACTTATTATAGTAAATGCATTATTGTTAGCCATCTTTTATTTTGCATTTCGTCGATTAGCTGCTTCGTACAAAATATTCACATTCTCTCTTCTTTTTCGTGTATATCTTGTATTTACATCGTACCTGAATTCTACGGGCACGCTAGTCTCCTTCTACCGGGTCAATGTATTGTTGTTGCTGGTAGGGTGTGTTCTTACGTATTACTTTGAAGATATGCTGCAAAATATGTTCCGAAGTGCCTGTCGTAGAACTACGCTTGCACGCGTGTAAGAAAAGGAGTGAAATTGCTTTCGAATATTTATATATTAGATGGCGGTGCATATTCTGGTGGGGGGGAGGCCATGTTCCAACTTGGATGTGATCTAATCTCTCGTGGATACAAGGTGTCCATTATTGATGCACGTAGAGATCCGGCTGTGCGTCCGCCCCAAAAATTTGATAAGTATTTTGAATATGGGTTAACTTATTGTTCACAAGAGGATGTCGTAGACTCGCCTTCAAATGCGGTGATTGTACCAGAATCTGCAACAGAGTATTTATTCAACTATAAACGAGTCAAGCCTATAATATATTGGCTTTCATATGAGAATTATGACGGTAGGTATAGTTGGAATGAAGCGGAGACATATTTCAATAGGGTCATACAGGGTATGCGTAGAAATGTGTTTAAAATGCTTCATTTCATGAAAAACGTAATACGATACGGCAAGGCTAGGTATCCATTACAAAATGCGGTGAATCTCTCTGGTTCAAACTATACTAATATGAAGCTGGCGAATGAGGGCGCACCGTTCCTGCCGCTATTCCATTCTATCGGGGTAGATTTTATAAATGCAGGAATGTGTACTTCGAAAGAGAATAGGAAAGATGTTATCCTGTATAATCCTGCCAAACCCTCTCGTTTGACTCGGAAACTTGTGAAAAGAGGGAAATACGCCTATGTGTCCATTCAATCGATGACGGTCGATCAGATGATTGAACTATTTCGACAGGCCAAAGTATACATAGATTTTGGCAATTTCCCCGGGCCGGAACGTTTGCCTAAGGAAACAGTCTTTAACGGGGTCAATGTTTTGGTCTGGAATTTGCATGCTGCAGAGACTGATGATGTTTTAGTGCCTCAACAATATAAAATTAGTGTCAATTCAAAAGTTGAAGATGTCGAGTTTCTGCTTGGTGAAATGCTACGTCATTATCAAGAACAAAATCAAGATTTTGACGATTTTCGCGAGATGATTGCACAATTGCAGTCGGAGTACGATTTACAGTTGGATGCAATATGTCATGTCCTTTAGTGATCAGCGAGATATCCCTGTAAGTGCATACGAAAATGTATATGTCACTGTTTTGCGTGCGAATATGAATTTAATATGCATTTAAGACCGAAATGAATATGGTTCGGTAATTAGAATATCGAATTATGCAGATAATATCGTGTGCCGGTTTAAGCACTGAACAATCAGTGAAAACTCCAACAAAAGAAAGGCCCTTGGGCTTGGCATATGTATATGCTGATAGTTACTGTATGTCGGGGTGGCGTAAAGCGAAGTTGTAAGAAGGTGACGGATGCGAATTCTGTTAATTGGGCCCACGTTCTTCGGATATCGTGATCGTGTGCAGGAGGAGATGGTGCGAGAGGGGCACCAAGTTGAATGTGTGGATGATCGCCCAAGCGAAACAACGTGGTTCAAATCGCTCGCCAAAATCAGCTATCGACTCACTGACGGTATCATTATGCGTTACGCTAGGAATTTGGCAGGGAGGGTCTCTAAAGAACAATATGATATGGTCCTGTATATGGGCGGCATGTCTTTCTGTTTCACGCGTAAACAGTTTGGGCTGATTCGTGAATCAAGCAATGCTCGATTTGTAGCGTATCTGTGGGATGCATTCGCCAACTGTGAAAGATTCGGTCAATGCCGTGATTTGTTTGATGATATATATTCTTTTGAGGCAAAAGATTGCGAAAAGTATGATTTAAAAATGCGACCACTATTCTATTCAAGTATATATCGAACTATACCGCTTGAATCTAAGAAATATTTCGAATATGATGCTTGTTTTATCGGTAGTGCACATCAAGTAGGTAAATTTAATATAGTGTCATCTATCGTTAATAAATTAGAGTCACAGGGTTATCGCGTATTCAAGTATTATTTCATGCCCTCCAGAGTAGCGGAGTTGTGGTGCAAGTTGACTAACCGTTGCTACCGAGCTCAGGTATTTCAGCATAAACCATTGAATACAACGCAAGTGGTAGATATTTATACACGTTCAAAAGCAGTGATTGATTCTCCGCAGAGCGGTCAGAGTGGTTTAACAATGCGAACTTTGGAAACGCTAGGAGCGAGGCGTAAACTAATTACTGCCAATGAAGATGTAATGCATTACGACTTTGCTCGATATGGCGATGTGCTGGTATGGGATAACGATCTAAATCCAGACACTGTTAGTGATTTTATGTATTCGACATATGAATGCCCACCTACATCAGTGTTAGACAGTTATTCGATAAAAGCGTTTGTACGAACGTTATTGGGGGAGGCGCCCCCGTATCGTGGATACCATAATGATGATTGTTGCGATGAAACGGAGGACGCGTCATGAAAATCATGGTGACAGGTGCTGATGGGTACATTGGCAGAGGAGTCGTGCAAGAATTATTGGACGAGGGACATCAGGTTATTGCGATGGGACTCTCCTCATGCGGGATCGTAGATGAAAATCTATTGGAATATATCGGAAACGTCTTTGAGTTTGATTTCGGATTGTTGCACGACATGCCAGATGTGTTGCTGCATCTCGCATGGCGTGATGGTTTCTCTCACAATGCCATATCCCATCTTGAAGATTTGCCCAAACACTATACTTTCATCAAAGCAGCTCTAGAAGCTGGCATGAAACGCATCGCAGTAATGGGGACCATGCATGAGGTTGGCTATCATGAAGGTGCTGTTGATGAACTAACGCCCTGTCATCCGACAACGCCGTATGGCGTAGCAAAGAACGCATTGAGAGAGCTGACTACAGAGTTATGCCGTCAGCATAAGGCTAAGATGCAGTGGCTGCGCGGCTTCTATCTTGTGTCCAATGACGGGCGCGGAGATTCCATTTTCGCTAAATTGGTTATAGCCGAACGAGAGGGTAAAAGGGAGTTTCCGTTTACGACGGGCAAAACCAAGTATGATTTTCTTCCCTATAATGAGTTTTGCAAGCAAGTTGCTGCTGTGGTATCACAGAATGCCATCACTGGCATTATCAATATCTGCTCTGGAACGCCGGTGGCTCTTGGGGCGTATATAGAACAATTTATCAAAGACAACGGATTCGCTATCAAGTTAGCGTATGGGAAATACCCAGATCGACCTTATGATTCTCCCGCAATCTGGGGGGATAATACGAAGATTCAAGCTATTCTTGATGCGGAGTCTGACAATGTATAGTCAATACTCATTGGGTGAATTCATAGGTAACTGTTGGTACCTTCTGTATACAAAACTATGGTTCCCAGGCGCTAGGCTGATTCGCTTGCCTTTCTACTTGCGAGGTGGAAGACAATGCGTGTTGTATGGGAAAGGACTAACGCTTGGATACGGATGTCGTTTTGATCTCGCGGGAAGAAAAGTGACATTGCGAATCGGTGACAATTGCAAATGTAATGATCGCGTTCATATAGTTGCACATGAAAGCGTGACTATAGGCGATAATGTGTTGATGGCTTCGAATATATTTATTACGGATACGAGCCACGGTTCGTTCAGGGATGAAGCAGACGCACCACAAGTTGCTCCAGATGACAGAAAACTACTCACTAAACCGACGAAGATTGGTAATAATGTTTGGATTGGTGAGGGAGCATGCATTCTACCAGGAGTAGAGATAGGCGATGGCTGCACGATTGGCGCTAATGCTGTAGTAACGAAATCAATTCCTGCGAATTCCGTGGTAGGAGGGGTGCCGGCAAAAGTGCTGCGGATATGGAATAAGGAACTTGGTATATGGGAAAGGTGTCAGTGATGGCAAAGACGGTCTCAGTAGGTATGGCTGTCTATAATGGCGAAAAGTATCTTCCAGCGCAGATTGACTCAATTCTAAAGCAGCTGAAAGATGATGATGAGCTTGTAATATCTTATGATCAGTCAATAGATGGTACTAAAGCTCTTATTGATGCATATGCGGAAAATGATTCGCGTGTACGCGTTATTGAGAATGACCGTCCAGGAATTGTAGGGAACTTTAACAATGCGCTGAAGCATTGCAGGAAAGATATTATATTTATCAGCGATCAGGATGATGAGTGGGCTCCAGGAAAGCGCGACAAGATGGTGGCTGCCCTTGAATCGAGTCATGCGGATTTAGCTATCCATAATGCTGTGCATGTGGATGCGAACGGGAATCCAATTTCAAAATCTCTGTTTGAGATGTATAACATTCATAGTGGTATTTGGCGGAATTTCACTAGGCCTCGCTATAGTGGCTGCTGCATGGCATTCACTACAAAAGCCAAAAAGCTCATTCTCCCAATGCCTGAATCTGTAATTAATTATGACCATTGGGTGGGGATGGTATGTGAACTTTTTGGAAGCGTTGTATTTGTCGATGATGTGCTTCTGCACCATCGGCTTCATGGAGGGAACGTGACAACTTCACGACGAACGATTCGAATTGTGGCTCAACAACGATTCAATCTCCTACGCGAACTCATGAAAAGAAAGCGACAGCTACAAAAATGAGTATCTCAGTATTAGTGGTGCTGTATAACAGCGCCGTGAATGACGTCCCTGTGTTGCAAACGGCTCTGCATTCGCAACAAGTGAGCGATATTGTTGTGTGCGATAACAGCGATCGGAAAAATGATAACGCCGAACAAGCCGCGTGTCATAATATCACCTATATCTCCATGAATGGCAATAAAGGCCTTTCGAAGGCGTACAATGCTGGTGTCGTTCGTTGTCGCGGCGATATTGTCTGCGTTTTTGACGATGATACGCAGGTAGATGGGGATTATTTTAATGCAGTGTCTGAGTTGACTGAGTCTTCACAAAAATGGGATATTGCATTACCTATTGTTATGACAGGTGATAAAGTGCTGTCTCCGAGTCATTTTGAAAAATATAGGACAATACCAGTTGATCCATCGCATGTTGGTGACATGGTCGACTTGACTGGAATTAATAGCGGCATGGCAGTAAGGCGATCATTATATGATCGTATTTCGTACGATTCCAATTTGTTTTTGGATCTTATTGATCACCAATTCATTCTGGATGCGCGTAAGGTTGGCGCCAATATAGTAGTGCTCAAAGGGTCTCGGCTGCATCAGAGTTATTCGCTTGAAAACGATTCTCTAAAAAATGCAAGAAAGCGATTAGGAATATTTGAACGCGACGCTAAGTATTTTTATTCGTCATCTCTTGTCTCAAAATTGTACTGCCGAATCATGTTACTCGGGAGGAAGCTGAAACTATGTATTCAATATAAAACATTTAGTTTCCTTTGATTCGATTTATATTATTTTAAAAACTAAAGATAAATCATTTGCGATCATTGATGCAAGTAGAGGTAGGGTATATATATGACTGAAGTGTTTACACCCAAAAACATCATCGTGACCGGCGGCTGCGGCTTCATCGGCTCCAATTTTGTGCATTACGTGGTCAACAACCACCCCGATGTGCATGTGACGGTGCTCGACGCGCTCACCTACGCCGGCAATCTCGAGAACATCAAACCGCTGCTTGGCGACCAGGTGGAGTTCGTCCACGGCAATATCTGCGACGCGCAGCTACTCGATGAACTTGTGCCCGGCCACGACGCGATCGTGCACTACGCGGCCGAGTCGCACAACGACAACTCGATCGCCGACCCCGAGCCGTTCCTCAGGACGAACGTGGAAGGCACGTTCCGCCTGATCGAGGCAGCGCGCAAATACGACGTGCGCTTCCACCACGTGAGCACCGATGAGGTCTACGGCGACCTCGCGCTCGACGACCCGGCGAAGTTCACCGAGGAGACGCCCTACCACCCGTCGAGCCCGTATTCGTCCACAAAGGCGAGCTCCGACCTGCTTGTGCGCGCCTGGTTCCGCACCTACGGCCTGCGCATGACGATCTCGAACTGCTCGAACAACTACGGGCCGTACCAGCATGTGGAGAAGTTCATTCCGCGCCAGATCACGAACATCATCGAGGGCATCCGCCCCAAGCTCTACGGCGACGGCCTCAACGTGCGCGACTGGATCCATACCGAAGACCATTCGAGCGCGGTGTGGACGATCCTGACGCAGGGCCGCTTGGGGGAGACCTATCTGATCGGCGCGAACGGCGAACGCAACAACCTGACCGTGCTCAAAGACATCCTGCGTGTGATGGGCCAGCCCGAAGACGCGTTCGATTGGGTCAAGGACCGCCCTGGCCATGACCGCCGCTATGCGATCGACGCCACCAAGCTGCGCACGGAGCTCGGTTGGAAGCCGACCCACACTGATTTCGAATCCGGTCTACGCGCCACAGTGCAGTGGTATGTGGACAACCCGCAGTGGTGGGAGCCGGTGAAGGCCGCCACCGAAGCGAAATACAAGGCCCAGGGCCAGTGACCGTATGGGTTGCCCCGTGCACGGGGCAACCCATACGTGCGTTTGACATGTGATTACAGCGGAAGGCTTACAAACACGATGGAATTTGAAAAGGAACTCAAGGTCACCGAAACGAACATCCCCGGACTGCTCGTCTTCGACCTGCCGGTGCACGGCGACAACCGCGGCTGGTTCAAGGAGAACTGGCAGAAGGCGAAAATGACGGCGCTTGGGCTGCCGGCCGATTTTCAGCCAGTGCAGAACAACATCAGCTTCAACGCGAAGAAAGGCGTGACGCGCGGCATCCACGCCGAGCCGTGGGACAAGTTCATCTCGCTCGCCACGGGCGAGATCTTCGGCGCATGGGTCGACCTGCGCCCGGGCGACTCGTTCGGCCAGGTGTACACGACGCGCCTTGACCCGTCGCGCGCGATCTACGTGCCGCGCGGCGTCGGCAACAGCTTTCAGGCGCTCGAAGACGGCACGGCGTATTCGTATCTGGTGAACGCGCACTGGTCGCTTGAGCAGAAGAAGACCTACATGTTCGTCAATCTGGCTGACCCAAAGCTCAATATCCAGTGGCCGATTCCGCTCGAGGAATCCGAACGCAGCGAAGCCGACCTGCACCACCCGATGCTCAAGGACGCGAAGCCGATGGCGCCGCGCCGCACGCTCGTGACCGGCGCGAACGGGCAGCTCGGCCGCGCGATTCGCGACTATGTGCAGGCGCACGCGCTGGAAGGGTTCGAATTCACCGACATCGACGAATTCGATTTCTCGGATTCCGCCGCCTACGCGCAGATCGACTGGAGCCTGTACGGCACAATCATCAACGCCGGCGCCTACACCGCCGTCAACAAAGCGGAGACGCCGGAAGGCCGCGCGGCCGCGTGGAAGGCGAATGCACAAGGCCCGGCGCTGTTGGCGAAGGCCGCCACCGAGCACAACCTGACCTTGGTGCACATCAGCTCCGACTATGTGTTCGACGGCGTGGACGAGGTGCACGATGAGGACGAGGCCTTCGCCCCCTTGGGCGTGTATGGCCAGACGAAGGCCGCGGGCGACATCGCGGTGGCGATGGCGCCGAAGCACTACATCCTGCGCTCGAGCTGGGTGATTGGCGACGGCCACAATTTCGTGAAGACGATGATGGCGCTGTCCGACCGCGTGGCGAATCCAGATGAGGCATTGGAGCAGGTGACCGTTGTCGATGACCAGATCGGACGCCTCACCTTCACGCAGGACATGGCACGCGCGATCTTCTTCCTGATCGACCATGAGGCTCCATATGGCACGTACGACCTCACGTCGTCGGGCGACAGCGTGAGTTGGGCGACCATCGCACGCGAGGTGTTCGCGCAGGCGAACGGCAACGGGCAGGCGGTCAAGCCGATCAGCACTGAGGAATACTTCGCCAACGCAACCGCACCGGTCAGCCCGCGCCCCACGCACAGCACGCTCGATCTGGCGAAGATCGAGGAGACCGGGTTCGAGCCATCCGACTGGCGCGATGAGCTCCACGCATATGTCGCCGCCGCACGCCAAGGGGAGTGAGTGCACATGAAAGGCATCATTCTCGCAGGCGGCTCCGGCACGCGACTCTACCCACTGACGACCGTCACCTCGAAGCAGCTGCTGCCGGTCTACGACAAACCGATGATCTTCTATCCGCTGAGCACGTTGATGCTCGCGGGGATTCGCGACATCCTGATTATCTCCACCCCAAAGGACCTGCCGAACTTCGAGCGCTTGCTCGGCGACGGCTCGCAATATGGTGTCTCGCTGAGCTACAAGGTGCAGCCAAGCCCCGACGGTCTGGCGCAGGCCTTTTTGCTCGGAGAGGGGTTCATCGACGGCGACGCGTGCGCGCTTGTGCTCGGCGACAACATCTTCTACGGCAACGGTCTGGGGCGCCAGCTGCGCATGGCGGCCTCCGTTGAGCAAGGTGCCACAGTGTTCGGGTATTACGTGGATGACCCAGAGCGGTATGGCGTTGTGGAATTCGACGCCAACCACAAGGCGGTCAGCATTGTCGAAAAACCCGAGCACCCCGCGTCGAACTACGCGGTGACGGGCCTGTATTTCTACGACAACCGCGTGGTGGATTTCGCGAAGCAAGTGCGTCCGTCACCGCGCGGCGAACTCGAGATCACCGACCTCAACCAGATGTACCTGACCGACGGCAGCCTGCATGTACGCACGCTCGGCCGCGGCTATGCGTGGCTCGACACCGGCACGATGGACAGCCTCTTTGAAGCCGGTGAATTCGTGCGCACGATCCAGCATGCCCAGGGGCTACCGATCTCGGTCGTGGAGGAGATCGCGTTCGAGAATGGGTGGATCAGCCGCGAGCAGCTCGAAGAGGCCGGCCGCAAGTACGGCAAGAGCCCGTATGGCAAGCATCTGATTGACGTGGCGAACCAGCGCATCGTGGTCAGTCATGACGATTAACTAAGATGAGGCAGTTCAGTGCGGGCGGCCGTTGGATTCCGCCCGCACCAGCTTGGGCACCTTCAGCCGCACAACCGAGACAGGAGAGACGGGCAGTATGACGTCGCATGATGATCAGGCGCAGCACGGGCAGCGGGCGCATCCGGAGGTGGAAGCCGGCAACACAGCGACGGCGCAGAGTGCGGTGGCTGTTGACACTGCGCCACGCAAGCCGTGGTACCGCCGTGTCCATTGGTGGGGTTGGGTGCTCATTGCCCTCGCGGCGGTCCTGATGGTGTTCACCGGTACTATCGGCACGCAGGCGCTGCTCGTCAAGCATCATGAGGAAGCGGCGATCGCCGTCGTCAAAGACGCTGTCAAGGAGCATAGGCTCAACGACCTTGATGGGGTTGTCGCGGACATGCAGAAAGAGACGCGTGCCGCGAAGAACATCACGAATGGGCCGTTGTGGTCGTTCACCGAGAAATTGCCCGGGATCAAAGGCAGCATGCGCGTCGTGCGCATGATGACCGATGTGGTGGATGACATGGCGCAGGACACGGCGCCGAAATTCGCCGATGTCGCGCAGTCCATCGACGCCAAGTCGATCTACAAGAACGGTAGCATCAATGCAGCGCCAATCGTCCAGGCGTTGCCGGAACTGGAGACTGCCGCGCAATCGCTGCAACGGCACACCGAGGAATTCGACAGGATCCCCACGCCGCGCATCGGCATTGTGGCGAATGCGCTGAACAGCAGCCGTGGCATGCTCGACAGGGCCAACTACTACATGCAGGCGGCTGTGGACGAATACATTCCGAACCTGCCCACATGGCTCGGGTACGAAGGCAAGCAGACATATGCGATTCTGGCGATGACACCGGGGGAAATGCGCGCGAGCGGTGGTCTCATCGGCGCGGTCGGCACGGTGACAATCACTGACGGCAAGATCGAAATCGGGGATTTTGAGGCCAATACAAAGTTCGCAGATGCATATATCACTGCGCGCAATCTGTCGACAGACGAAAACCGCCTCTACAGGGAAGAGGGGCCGATGAACCTGAACTATGATGTGCGCGATATCGCGAATTCCCCCGACACCGTGCGTGTCGCCGACTACTTCAGGGCCATCTGGAACCAGACAGAAATAGGTAAAGACACCGAGCTCAATGGCATTGTGCTCGCCGACCCACTCATGGTGCAAAGCCTCGTCAAGGTGCTTGGCGATGTGACGCTGCCCAACGGTACCGTGCTGACCGGCACGAACACCGCGGATTTCCTGATCAACACCGCATACAAGGAATATCCGGCCGAAGAGACCGATGCGATGTTCGGCACCGTGGCGAAGGCATGCGTCCAGCGGCTCATGGGCGATCTGGATGCAGGCAAGATGGCCAAGCTGGCGAGCGAGATGCTCACGCTTGCGCACAACCGCCATCTCGCTGTGTATTCCTTCGATCCGACGATGCAGCAGATCTTCTGGGACTTCGGGCTGACGCCCACATTCCCGCTCGATGAGGCGAAGCCGGAGATCGGCATCTACATCACCGAGAACAACCCTTCGAAGATGGGGTGGTATATCAAGCGGTCCACGAAGATCACGCAGCTTGACTGCCTGGAGGATGGCCCGGCGAAATACCATGTGGAGTACACGATCCGGAACACGATGACCGATGAGGAATCCAAGACGTTGCCGCACTACATCACCGGCATACGGTCCGAATTCCCCGACAGCCACGGCACCAGCTTCGAAAAGATCGTGTTCATGCCGCCGGCGGGCGGTACGATGAGCGACTTCGAAGTCACAGGCAATGGAGCCGACCCGGTTGCGGATTCGCTCAATTACCGGCTCATCTACACCACGATCACGCAGGTGCAGCCGGAGAGCGAGGTCACGTATTCCTTCGACGTGACCGTCTCACCGGATGCCAAGCGCAAGCTTGGTGTGGACGAGACGCCAACGGCTTCGGAGAAGCCCGATGTGACCTACGTGAAGCAGTGCCCGGTGCAGTGAACAACGGCTATCTGCGCAACTTGGGTGTCTGTGCTCCATGGGATTAATGGTGCACAGACACCCAGATTCTTCAGCAGTTTTTCGATACAGTAATTTCCATATCGTTGAAATCAATTTGCTTTTGTGCAGACTATATTTTATAGTGGTACGGCATCATTCATTCCTCGACGTAAGGAAGTTCGTATATGTCGATTTTACAAGGTTTTGAAATGGTCAATCCGGCTGCTCCGGCAGGCAAGTCCATTCTGACTATTACGCCTCGCTATATTCGATTCAATAAGAATTCCGTACTCGAACTTGGCTCGCCGCGGTTCGTGCAGATCCTGACGAATCCCCACAGCAAGCAGATTGCGATCAAGGCTTGCAATAGTGGCGACACCAATGCCATCGAATTCGTGAAGCCGGCCAAGAAGACCGCTTCGGTCACGCTGAACATGCCGATCGTGATGGATACGGTGCTCAAGTTCTTCGATTTTCCCGAAGTCGCCGATGACGAGGTGGCGTACGCCCACCTGCACGGCAATCCGTTCATCGATGACAAAACCATCATCTTCGATGTGGCCAGCAAGAAGACCGGCGTGATGAAGAAGCGCGGTCGCAAGAAGCAAAAGCGCACCGAAGAACCGGCTCAGGCAATCTGATCCTGTGCGGTACGTGTTCGATTGAACACGCCTATTCATGCAGTGAGGGGCGGGCACATTGTGTGCCCGCCCCTCAGCTATATGTACACAAGTACAAGTTTGGGTTTAATACCAGTGGTTGGCCTGCCAGAATGTGTAGGCGCCTTGGATGGAGCCGTACCGGCCCTTGCAGTAATCCCAAAACCACTTGAGCTGCGTCTGGTAGTTGGTGGCCCAATCGGCGCCGTGCGAGGCCATCTTGCTGCCCGGCAGCGCCTGGGCGAGGCCGTAGGCGCCAGAAGACGCGTTCGTGGCCGTGACTGACCAGCCGGATTCGTGGCTGATGATATACACGGTTGCGGTGAAGTCGGCTTCCGTGCCGCCGTTGGCCAGCAGGTAATCATGCGCCCACTGCTGCATGTCGCCCACCGGTACGGTGGTGCCGATCGAGGGCGAGGCGGCGGCATTGTTGTTGGACGACGCGTTGCCATCGGTCTTTTGCGTGGTGGAGGGCTGCTCCTGCTGTGTCGGAGCTGCCTGCTGCACGCCGGTGCCGACGAGGATCACCTTTTCGACCGGGGCCTTCTTGACGTACGAGGTGAAGGTGTTCGACGAAATCACCTTGTCGCCCGAACGGGTGACAAGGTTCGTCTTTTCCAGGATGCCTTCCTGACCCTCGGTCTGCACCTTCTCGGTGCCCTTCGGCAGGTCGGCGGTCTCCTTCTTCACCGTGTTGAATGGGATCTTCGACTCCTCGGTCTCCATCTTGGCGCCTGCGCGCGTGATTTCGATCGTCGTCGATTCGTCGACCGGCGTACGCAGGTCGGGCTTCACGGTGTCGCCCGATTCGAGCGTGATGTCGCCGGCGTCGAGCACGGACTTCACGTCGGTGAAGTTGGTGCCCAGCACAGTACGGGTCTTGCCGTTGATCGAGACGTTGACGTACGTGGCCTCGCCGTCTAGTGCCTCACGGGCATTGCCACGGGAGGCGGCGTGGGAATCGGAGACGGAATACGCGGTCGGCTGCGGTGCCGCCTCGGGCTTCGCGTCGGCATAGATGCTGCGCGTGGCCAAGCCGCCGGTCACAACCAGACCAACGCCTGCGGCCGCCGCGGCAATGCGCATCCATTGACGCTTGCTCAGCGATCGAAGGGTGGGGTTGTTCGACTTGTGATGGGCCGACATTATGCTCCTCTGACTACGTTCACTAATCCTCGGCGGTATTGCTCATGGCTGATTTACGCTGCCAAAAACGCCCACTCGCAGGGCGCGCGCCAACCTCGGTGCGCGCGGCCACACCCGTGGCCGCCGCCGGAATGCACACTGCGGCCCATTATACCGCGCACCGCTCTCCTTATATAGGAATGTGCCTGAATCTTCACACTCCAAGCGTGCGGAGTGTGAAGATTCAGGCACATTCACCACGGGAAAGTGAGTCAGGCTCAGGCCTGGATCTCCTCTTCCTCAAGCACCTCGTGCGGGTCGCCGCCGTTCTTCTCGGCTTCGGCGAGCGCCGCCGCCACGTCGAGCTTCTTGGCCTGGCCGATGATGTCGTCGAGGTCCGGAGCGCGCAGGGCACCGGCCTCTTGGTAGATGATGTGACCTTCCTTGACGATCATCAGCGTCGGCACGGCCTGCACGTTCGCCTGGTTGGCGAGGTTCTGGTTCTTGTCGATGTCGATCTTGCCGAAGAAGATGTCGGGGTTGGCTTCCGAGGCCTTGTCGAAGATCGGGCCGAAGGCGCGGCACGGGCCGCACCAGGTGGCGTAGAAGTCGAAGAACGCGAGTGTGTTGTCTTGCACCGTCTGTGCGAAGGTCTCTTCCGTGATTTCTTGAACTGCCATAGTTTGCTCCTTCATGACGTTCGTTCGGTTCACCAGTACTATGGTCAACCGATTCCACTCCCCAGCATTCCACACTTACCCCGGCGCGCCGGGAAATCAGCCACGGGGATAATCCGCGCGGCGTGCGCGGCTGGAGTCGGCGCGCGGATTGCGCCATAATGGGGGCATGCCAGTGCTGAATGATGAAGTGCCAGACAACGACGACTACGATGCCGGCCGCCGCCGCGGCGAGTTCGACAACATCACGCCGGAGGATTTCACGCGCGATCATGGTTCGGGGCGCGCCACGCCTCCCGGCTGGCTCGACGGCGAGAGCCTGGGGCGGATTCGCCGCCAGATGCCGATTGCGTATGTGGAGGTCGTGCCGGTGCGCGCGGACGAGTTCGGGCGCGTCACGCAGATCGGGTCGCTGTTGCGCGTGTGCGACGACGGTTCGATTGTGGAGCGCACGCTGATCGCCGGCCGTGTGCTGTACCACGAGACGATTCGCGAGGCCATTGCACGCAATATCTCGAAGGACCTGGGCGACATCGCGCTGCCGCAGCTGCCGCAGGGACTGATGCCGTTCACTGTGGCCGAATTCTTCCCCACGCCGGGGGTCTCGCCGTACCACGACGCGCGCCAGCACGCGATCGCGCTGTGCTACATGGTGCCGATCGCGGGCGATTGCAAGCCACAGGACGAGACACTCGACGTGGAGTGGGTCGATCCGCGCACGGCCGCACTCGACTCGTTCCTTGAGCAGATGGCCGACGGCCACGACTACATTGTGCGCCAGGCGCTCGCCTGGGCCGGCCTGTGATCGGCGGTGGTCTAAGGTGGTGCGTGGACGTTGCGTGACGCACGCGCACAGGAACTTAAGGAGCTGCAACCATGGCACTGACGATTGAGAACCATGTCTACCGCGAAGGGGAGGGGATCCCGCTGATCCTGGTGCACGGATTCCCCGTGGACCACCGCATGTGGGACCGTTGCGCCACCGCGCTCATGGAGATGTCTGACGCGCAGGAGTGCACGCAGTACCCGATCTGGGCCCCTGACATGCCAGGCGCCGGCGCGAGCCCAGTGCCCCGGCCGGAGGACAGTGGTGCGCGCGCCGAGGATGGGGCGCTTCCCGACGCACTCGACCTGATGGCTGACGCCTACGTGGACCTGCTGCACGCCGCCGGCTACGGGCAGGCGATCTGGGCGGGGCTGTCGATGGGCGGCTATCTGGTGCTCGACGTGCAGCGGCGCCACCCCGAGGCCGTGGCGGGCATGGCGCTGCTCGACACGAAGGGCGACGCCGACGCGCCGGCCTCGCGCGCGCACCGCATCGAGATCGCACACGAATGCGTGCAACGGCACACGACCGACCCCGTGATGTTCTTCACCGAGGTACAGCCGGGCGATTCCACCGTCAAACAGTCCCCGGAATACATCAGCCAATTCTCCACATGGATCCGCGAACAGCAGCCGGCGGGCATCGCATGGCGCGAGCTGATGGCGGCCGGCCGACCCGACCTCAACGACCAGTTCGCGCGCATCACCGCGCCGGCTGCCGTGATCTGCGGTGCGAACGACCCGTCGAGCGCGCCCGCCGTGATGGAGCCGCTCGCGCGCGCGATGACCGGCACCGATGTGGCAATGACCGAAATCGAGGACTGCGGCCACTTCAGCGCATGGGAACGCCCCGACATCGTGGCGCACGCGCTGCATGAGCTGATTGCACGCGTGCCGCGCGCCATCGCAGCGGAATAACCATCCATCAACGAGGGGAATCATCATGTTCGCACCATTGGCACTCACTCAGGCATTGCCGTATCTGCCGCTCGCGCAGGGCTCCATCGACTATCAGGTGGAGCGGCGCGCGGACCCGGGGCTGATCGACCGCACGCTGCGCGAAGCGGGCGCGCGCGTGGTCCTGACGCGCAACGGCCTGCTCGCCGTGCCGCTCGGCCAGCGCAATGCGGCCGCGCAGCCGCACGCGCGCATGCGGCTCGCCACGCTGCCGGGCACGTATGTGGCCGACGCATTGGCGAGCCACCCGCATGTTGTGGCGATGTATTTGGGCGAAGTCGACGGCGCGCACCCCGAGCGCATTGTGGCGCTCGACATCAGCGCGGTGGACGCGGGGACGCCGGCCGCCCGCGCGGTGGACGCGGCGTTCGACGAGCGCGGGGACGCGGCTGGCGGCCCGGCTGTGCTCGAATCGGCGGTGCAGCGCTTCGACTGGGTCGACCTGCGCGCGTTCGTGCCGCGCGCGTCGGGCCGCGACATCGGCGTGGCCACCACCATGCTCTCGCTCGCCAACTGGTTCGCCTACCAAACGCACTGCCCGGCGTGCGGCGCGCCGACACGGCCCGCGATGAGCGGCTGGGCGCAGCGCTGCACGAACGGCGACGACGGACACCGCCTGCTGTTCCCGCGCGTGGAGCCGGCGGTAATCATGACGGTCGTCGATTCACAGGACCGCCTGCTGCTGCAGCACAACCGCGCATGGGCCGACCCGACGCTCTATTCGGTGAGCGCGGGGTTCGTGGAGGCCGGTGAGAACCTCGAGCACGCCTGTCGGCGCGAGACGATGGAGGAGACCGGCATTGAGGTGGGCGAAGTCAAATACCTGGGCTCGCAGCCGTGGCCGTTCAAGATCTCGCTGATGATGGCGTTCAAAGGGCAGGCGCTCTCGACGCAGATCCATGTGGACGGCGAGGAGGTGGCCGACGCGCGCTGGGTGACCCGCGACGAATTCACCGACCTGCTCGTGACCGGCCGCATCAGCGCGCCCGGCAAAGCCACGATCGCGCGCTACATGATCGAGGAATGGTACGGCCGCAGCCTGGACTGAAGATGGCCTAGACTGGGGGAAGCACACGCAAGGCATACAAGAACGGAGCAAGACGATGAATGACGCAATGGAACCAGTGGACCGACTCGACATCCCCAAGCACCTGCAGTATTCGGAGGACCACGTGTGGGTCGATGACACGAAGGAGCCGGCCGTCCTCGGCATCACCGAGTACGCGGCCGAACGCATGGGCGACATCGTGTTCGTGGACCTGCCGTCGGTGGGCACGCGTGTGGAGGCCGGCGACGAACTCATGCAGGTCGAATCGTCGAAGGCGGTGGAACCGGTGATCAGCCCGGTGGCGGGCACAGTGAAATACGTGAACCACGAGGCGGAGGACGACGCCGCGATTGTGAACGACGACCCGTATGGCGAAGGCTGGCTCGTCAAGATCGACCTTGACGACGACCGCCCGGATCTGCTCAGCGCGGAAGAGTACGCGGAGAAGATCGCCGCATGACGGACAGGGACGACATCCGGCACGCGCCACAGCAGGTTAAAAGCATCCTGCAGCACGCGCTGATCCAAGCCGAAGAGGAACAGCACCGGCAAGGCCGTGTGGTGAGCAGCTCGCCGAACACGTCTGCGGCTGCCTCCGATACGGGCGCGCCGGCGGCGGCCGTGGCATTGCGCACGACGAGCGCCGCCACATCCAATAGCGACATGCCCACCGTGGCGGTGCCGCTCGGTGCGGTGTCCGCGGGCACCGCGCTGCCGGCTGCGAGCGAACGGATAGCACTGCGCCGGCGGTTGCAGTGGAAGAACCCGCTCAAGCAGTTGGTGCGCAAAAGCATCATCGGCGTGTTCGGTGTGTGGCTCAAGCTCTCGACGAACCTCGTGCAGCATCTCAACTGGTTCCCGAGCGTCAAACCGTATGTGGGCTATGGCACCGAGGAATATTCGCGCCTCGTATGCCGCACGATCTACGCGCCGACGCGCGCCAAACCGCATACGCCAATGCGCGGCATCCACGCGATGCTCGAGGTGCCGGCGGCTCACGAGCGTGTGAGCATCCACATCGACGGCGTGCCGCTGCGTACCGTGCAGGTGGGCACGATGGAGGTGTATGACCGCAACGACCCGGCGCGTGCACAGACGATGGCGTATTCGGTGTCCGACTCCGCAGGCTATCTGGACCTGCTCGCCGAGCACCGCCTGCAGCCGGGCGTGCACCGCTTCAGCTGCAAGGTGCCGCGGCGCGGGCCGGTCGAGGCGGAACTGTTCACGATTCCGAGCGACGCGAAGGTCGGCGTGATCTCCGACGTGGATGACACGATCATGGTGACACAGGTGCCCACGCTGTGGAAGGCGGCATACAACATGCTGCTGCTTTCGCCGCGCAAACGCGCCTCCGTGCCGGGCATGGCGGTCATGTACAACGACATCCGGCGCATGTTCCCGGATGCGCCGTTCTTCTACCTGTCCACCTCGCCATGGAACGTGGAGAGCTCGATCCGCAACTTCATCCTCGACTACGGGTTCCCCGACGGGCCGCTCCTGCTGCGCGACCTGGACCCGCGCCCCAAGACCTTCGTACCCTCCGGCGTGCAGCACAAGCTCGAATACGCCGAGCAGCTCATGGAGGACTTCCCCGACATGAAGTTCATCCTGCTGGGCGACGACGGGCAGAAGGACCCGAGCACGTACGCCGAAATCGCCAAGCGCTATCCGGGGCGTGTGCTCGCGATCGGCATCCGCCAGCTTTCCGCGCGCGAATCGGTGGGCGGTCTGGCCTCGGTGGCCGGGTTCGCCGCCACGCAGCCGATGCCGGTGACCGACGTGCCGGTCTTCACCGGCGCCACGGGGTCGAACATCCGCAAGACCATGCTGCCGTATCTGCAGCAGTTCGTATAGGCGCGCGGCGCATGCCGTGAGGCGTGCCTATAATCGGCGCATGACCAACGAACAGCACGCACCACAGCCGCCGCGCGCCCGGCGCACGCCCACCACCCGCACATTCCACAACGATGTGTTCGTCGACCCGTACGAGTGGATGCGCGACAAGGAATCGCCGCAACTGCAGCGGTTCGTGGAGGAGGAGAACGCATACACGGCCACGCGCATGGCCCATCTCGAACCGTTGCGCGAGCGGCTGTTCGATGAGTTCAAGTCGCGCGTGCAGGAGACCGACATGTCGGTGCCGACGCGCATGGACGGCTATTGGTATTACGTGCGCACGCAGGAGGGGCTGCAGTACGGTACACAATGCCGCCTGCCAATCCGCGGCGCGGACGACTGGGACCCGCCGGTGATCGACGCCGCACAGGCGCCGGGCGAGCTCGCGGGGGAGCAGGTCATCTTTGACGCGAACGTGGAGGCGCAAGGGCACGAGTTCTTCGCGCTCGGCGGCATGGACATCAGCAAGGACGGCCGCTGGATGCTCTTCGGCGTCGACACGCGCGGCGACGAACGCTATGATTTTTCGATCCGCGACCTCGACACCGGCGAGGAGCTGCCCGAGCGCTTCGACGGCATCGCCGCCGCGTGCTTCACGCCCGACGCCCGGTATGTGTTCTACACGGTGCTCGACGACGCGCAGCGCCCGTACCTGATCCGCCGGCACAAGGTCGGCACGCCGGTCGAATCCGACGTGGATGTGTACGAGGAGCGCGACGAGCGGTTCTGGACCGGCGTCGGCATGTCGTTCGACGACCGGCACATCGTGATTGGCACCGGCTCGAAGACCACGAGCGAGGTGCTGATGCTGCCTGTGGATGACCCGGAAGGCGAGTTCACCCCGGTCATCCCGCGGCGGGAGGGCATTGAATACGACGTGAGCTTCGGCGTGTTCGAGCATGTGGGCGAGCAGGGCGAGGACATCCCGATCGCGGTCGTCTACCACAACGCGGTCAATCCCAATTTCGAAATCGACGTGATCGACATGCGCACGCACAAACCGCCGTACCGGCTGGGCGACGGCGTGACGATCGCGGTCGGCTCGCCGTACGGCACCGAGCTCGGCGACCGTGTGGCGCCCGGCGCGCGGCGCACGCCGGTCGGCACGCCGTTCACCGATGCGCGGAACCCCGCCCTGTTGCAGGGCGTGCGTGGGCTCGCGATCGAGGGCATCGCGTTCCACAAGAACTTCGTGGCGCTTTCGTACCGCGGCGACGGCCTGCCGCGCCTCGCGATCACCACGAAGGGCCAGGCGGCGCGCGATTTCCTGGCCGGCCGCCCGTGGAGCTTCACCGAGCTTGTGCCGCCGCCGCTCGAAGGCGACGACGACCCGGCCGACGTGCCGGCATTGCGCGGGTTCGAGGGCACGGCCGGGCGCATGTATTCAATCGGCACGGCCGGCAATCCCTCGTACGAGGCGCCGCGCATGCGCTATTCGTTCACGAGCTACACGCGGCCGGGCGAACTGCGCGAAATCGACCCGGCCACGGGCGAGGACACGCTGCTCAAGGCGGCCACGGTGCTCGGCGGGTACGACGCGCGCGCGTATGCCGAACGGTCGATCTGGGTGCGTGCGCGCGACGGCGAATCGATCCCCGTCTCGCTCGTCTACAAGAAGGGCGCGCCGCTCGAGTCGATGCCGATGTTCATCACCGGGTACGGCGCGTACGAGATCAGCACCGACCCCGCGTTCTCGGTGGCGCGCGTGAGCATGCTCGACCGCGGTGTGCTCTATGCCGTGCCGCATGTGCGCGGCGGCGGCGAGATGGGGCGCGCATGGTACGAAACGGGCCGGCGGCTCAACAAAAAACACACGTTCGAGGATTTCGTGGACGCCACGGCCGCGCTGCAGGACTGCGGGCTCGCGGACCCGGCGCGCACGGTGGCGAACGGCGGGTCCGCCGGCGGCCTGCTGATGGGCGCTGTGGCGAACCTGGCGCCGGAACGGTACGCCGGCATCGAGGCGGACGTGCCGTTCGTGGACGCGCTGACGACGATGCTCGACCCGAGCCTGCCGCTCACCGTGACCGAATGGGACGAATGGGGGGACCCGCTGCACGATGTGGAGGCGTACCAGTACATGCGCGGGTATTCGCCGTACGAGAACTCGCCGATGCCCGCGGATGATGGGCGCATCGACGAGCCTGCGATCCCCGAGCCCGCGGCCGCCCAGTCGGCGCGCGCCGTGTGGCGCGACGGCGAGGCGGTGGAGGCCTACCCGCGCATCTTTGTGACGACGTCGATGAACGACATGCGCGTGCTTGTGGTGGAGCCGCTCAAATGGGTGGCGCGCCTGCAGGCGGCCGGGCTCGACGCCGTGATCAAGGTCGAGGCGGAGGCCGGGCACGGCGGCGGCACGGGCCGCTACAAGCGCTGGCGCGACGTGTGCTACGAGAACGCGTGGTGCCTTGACGTGATGCGCGCGACCGAGCTCATGTAGCGCGGGGCGTCTTGCCATGTGGATGTTTTGCGAAGAGCTGTCCAAGAAATGAGCCGCATGGGTTCGCCATGCGCGCGCCGCGTGTACGCTCGCGTCCTATGAGTGAAAACAAGACGCAGTACACGATCGCCGTGATTCCCGGCGATGGCATTGGCAAGGAAGTCACGCCGTGGGCCCAGCAGGCGCTTGAGAAGGCGGCTGGTGATGCGGCGCAGTTCACCTATGTGGACTTCGATCTGGGCGCGGAGCGCTACCTGCGCGACGGCGAGATCCTGCCCGACGAGGACCTGGAGCGCATCAAGGGCACCGACGCGATCCTGCTCGGCGCGGTCGGCGACCCGCGCGTCAAGGCGGGCGTGCTGGAGCGCGGGCTGCTGCTCAAGCTGCGCTTCGCGCTGGACCAGTATGTGAACCTGCGCCCGTCCAAGCTGTACAAGGGCGTCACCTCGCCGCTCGCCGAGCCGGGCGAGATTGACTTCGTGGTGGTGCGCGAAGGCACCGAAGGCCTGTATTGCGGCGCCGGCGGCGCGATCCGCAAGGGCACCGAGCACGAGGTGGCCACCGAGGTCTCGATCAACACCGCGTACGGCGTGGAGCGCGTGGTGCGCTACGCGTTCGACTTGGCCATGAAGCGCCGCAAGCATGTGACGCTCGTGCACAAGAAGAACGTGCTCGTGAACGCCGGCGACATGTGGCAGCGCATCGTGGATAAGGTGGGCGAGGAGTACCCCGAGGTCACGCACGACTACAACCATGTGGACGCCGCCACAATCTACCTGGTCAACGACCCCTCGCGCTTCGACGTGATCCTGACCGACAACCTGTTCGGCGACATCCTGACCGATGAGGCAGGCGCCGTGGTGGGCGGAGTGGGCTATTCCGCATCCGGCTGCATCAACGCGATCAACGAATACCCGTCGATGTTCGAACCGATCCACGGATCCGCGCCCGACATCGCAGGCCAGGGCATCGCGAACCCGACCGCCGCCATCCTGTCGGCGGCCATGCTGCTGCGCCACCTTGGATTCGACGACGCCGCTGCGCGGATCGACGCCGCGGTCGAGGCCGACATCGAGGAGCTTGGCTCCACCACACGTTCCACCGCGGAAGTGGGCCGCGACATCCTGGCCCGCATCTGACACGGGCCGGGCCACACCCGCCGTACATCGTGGCTCAGCTGTAGACTGAGCGGCGAACACGCACGATTCATGGCGCGCACACCGCGCGCCTAACCAGCGAAAGAGGTACAGCTATGTGCTGCAATTGTGAAGAAGCTTCGATGAACTACAGCAACGGTTTCCAGACCTACGCGCGCCCGACCGCCGGCCCGTACATCGCAACGACCCATGTGCCGAGCGAATACGGCCCGACCTATGTGGCCTGAGTCTCGCGCTTGACTCCCACGGCGGCCGGCATGCCCACATGGCATGCCG
>OLPK01000442.1_pt1 | contig 44956 bp, 37 predicted proteins | sample 1672261 | NCBI WGS metagenome assembly OLPK01 (sample SAMEA3136665, study PRJEB25190) | human gut metagenome
GCGGTATCCCGCCTTAATTCAGATGCTCTGGTAACTCAGTTGCCGAGTAGTTCACAAATCAAAGAGAACAAATTGATCCAGGAAGGAAATGGTGCATCTGTAGCTGAATATGCAGGAAGAAAGGTGAATGGAATTGCATTCAGACCTGTTTCGATTCATACGCAGGGAGATCCTTCTATAGAAGCCGGGGACATAGCTGTAATAACTGACAGGAAAGGGAATAAATACAAAACAATTCTCACAGGAGTCATATATACAGCAAAAGCACAGCAAGACCTAATCTGCGGAGCAGAAAGCCCGGCAGAGCAGTCTGCGGTAAGATACAGCAAAGCCACACAGGTATACCGTGAACTTCGGAAAACGGTGGCAAAGCAAAAGACAGAATTTGAAAAATCACTTGAGGCTTTAAAAACAGCGATGGGAGAAAAAAGAGGGCTGTATCCTATTACTGAAGTTCTTGAAGATGGAAGCTCTATTCTGTATTTTTGTGACCAGGATACTGTTGCAGAATCAAAGATCGTAGTAAAGCTGAATGCATCCGGATGGGGAATGTCAACGGATGGAGGAAAAACCTGGAATACGGGAGTTCTGGTAGATGGAACCATGATTGCTAAAATATTGAATACAATAGGAATTAACGCAGATTGGATCAACACCGGAGCAATAGAGATAAAAACAGAAGACGGAGAAACTATATTTCGCGTAGATATGGATTCAAAAAGCGTATATATGTCCGGAGATGTCCGGATTGGTGGAAAGAAATTTTCTGAATCAATAGATAATGCTATAACGGATTCAAAAAACTACGCGGACAGCAAATTGGCAGATTATAGCAAGACAGTTGCAGACTCCCTGGAAGGATTGCAGGGACAGATAGATGGGCAGATCGAGTCATTTTATTATGAGTATGAGCCGAGCTTGCAGAATATTCCTGCCTCCGAGTGGACAACTACAGAAGAAAGGAAGAAGCATGAGGGAGATCTGTTTTTCTGGAAACCGAACAAGGATACCGGGGAAGGCGGCTACGCCTATAGATTCTTATATGATTCATCTGTAAGTAAATGGGAATGGGTTCTCGTACAAGATACGGACATCACAAAAGCCCTTGCGGCGGCACAGAACGCACAGGACACCGCAGATGGGAAACGGCGCACTTTCGTAGTGACGCCTTACCCTCCTTACGACATTGGAGACACCTGGAATCAGGAAGACGGAGATATTCTTACCTGTGTAGTTGCACGTGCGGCAGGGACTTCGTACGTGTCAACAGACTGGAAAAAATTGAATAAGTATACTGATGATACCACAGCGGAAGAAGCCAAAAAGGCTGCGGAACAGGCGAAAGAAGCCGCCGCACTTGCAAAGAACATGGTTTTGACTTTATCTAATGATAGCCAGAGTATTACCGTAGATGCGGACGGAAAATATAACACATTTCCGGCGACTGCCACCCAAGCGACTGTTATGTATGGATCAACAGATATTAGTGTAGATTGCGAATATGAGATAACGAAATCAACAGGTATTACAGGCAACTGGAACAAAAGCAACCGTATATACACAGTAACGGGATTATCCGAAAATTCCGGGTGGGTTGAAATAAAAGCTACCTATATTAAAACACTTACGGTATCGAAGCGTTTTACGATACAGAAAGTATACGCAGGAACAGACGGCACCCCGGGAAGAACATACATTATAGAACTTTCCGCATATGCAGCTAAAAGGGGCGCAGACGGCGAAGTATCGCCTAGTTCCGTAACAGCATATGCATATTACAGGGATGGAGCAGAAACAAGAAAAACATATTCTGGCAGATGGAAAATTCAAATTTCTACAGATGGAAGTACCTGGACGGATTCATGGACGTCAACGTCAAATGCAACGAGCACAACAAAAAATCTTAAAAATGCAGAATATAATTTTGTTAAATTCATACTGTATGAAGCTGGCGGGACAACAAATGAGCTTGATACGCAAACTTTTTTGATTCTTACAGATATATCTGCACTAACGCAAGAAGAAATAGTCAAGATATTATCTGATAACGGTGCATGGAAAGGACTATATTATTCGAATAACCATTTGTATATATCTTTCGATGCGGCTCTCGGAGGAATACTGACACTTGGCGGCCCGAACAACGGTAACGGCCAGCTGAAACTATATGACGAAAACGGGAAGGAAGTTCTTAGACTGACCAACGGCGGGATGGCAATGAACAGTGCTTCTGACGATGCTATAACTATATTCAAGCTTCTGCGAACTGGATTGTTTTATTACGATTCAACCGGAAAGAAGAGAAAGGTAATCACCGCTTACATCTACCTGTCGAACGCAGTTGAAGGCGAGACGGTGAACACAATCCTTATGACAGTCAATAAGCGAAAGGCTCCGGAAGGATTTGAAATTCCGGAAAAAATTGACCTGTTTCATCATACTATCGAAGCAACTGCGGAATATCAGCGGCGGGCAAAGGAATCAGAGGAAAAAGCATCCGCTCAGGCAGCAGACGCAGAGGCCTGGGCACATGGCCGGGAAGATCATCCGGATCAGGCGCAGGACAATGCAAAATATTATGCAGAACAGGCCGCAAAGAGCGCCGCAGAAGTCCCGGGAAAGACGGAACAGGCAAAGAAAGACATTGACAAGTATGTCCGACAGAAGGAATCAACTCTGAAGGGCGATACCGGCAATGTCTTTTTTGCGGCTTTCAAAGTCATAAACGGTCGGTTGAAGATGTACTCTGATCCGGCTGTGGACAAGGTATGCTTCCGGAGAGTAGGAAGCCGGTTAAAGTACAGACTAAAGTTTTGAAGGAGTATATATGAATACAGAAAACAACTATATTGAAACAGATCTTGGAAACGTATCACCAAGTCCTTGCGGTGAATATGATCCATCTGCACAGTATGAATACCTCGACCTTGTAAGCTATCAGGGCGGTTCTTACTTGTGCCTGATAGAATTAGGAACTAAGGTTTCCGGTACAGCTCCGGAAGCTGGAAAGAATACAGACACCTGGCAGCTTGTTACATTGCCAGGCAATCTTACACCGGAATACGTTGCTATGCATGATGATGTGGCGAACAAGGCAAAGCAAGTGGAATCTTCCAGAGCGGCTGTGGAGCAGTCGCAGCAGAATGTTGAAGCAGCTCAGACGGATGTGCAGCAGTTACATTCTGACACCGTAGAAGCCGCACAGGAAGCCTCAGACAGCAGGGACAGCGCCGCAGGATACGCTCAGGCCGCAGAGACATCCAGACAGGCCGCCGCAGAATCTGAACAGAACGTCAATGCTCAGGTGTCCGGATTCGATGCTCATGTGTCCGAGTCGGTCACACAGGCTCAGAAGGACATTGAGGTAGCCCGGCAGCAGGCGGTTAATGCAGTCACGGCGCAGCAGACTACATCTGTAGAAAAAGCGAAAGAAGCTATCACAAATCATACCAACGATGAAATTGCAAGAGAGAAAGCAGAAGTCAAAGAAATCAAGGTTGCGCTTGACAAAACAATTTCTGATGCAAAAGAACTGGATACAGAGATCGCACAGACGGTTTCGAATGCGAATTCTGCGGCGGCAGCAGCGAATACAGCGGCAAAGAATGCGACAGAAGCAACCACGGCAGCAAACAAAGCAGAAGAAACCAGGACAGCAAATGAAAAAGCCAGAACGGAGAAAGAATCTGAAAGAGCAACCGCTGAGACAGAAAGAGAGACAGCGGAAACAAAAAGGGAAGAAGCAAGTGCTGAAGCTGTAAAAAATGCAAATGATGTTGCATCGGCCTTAAAAAACTACACAGCCGGACAGGCTGATGTTGATTACAAAGAAAAAGTTGCGAAAGCGACCTCAAAAGCAGAAGTGGATGATCTGTTTGTTGAGTGGTGGAAATTTCAGTATAAGCCTGAAATCTACAGTAAAGTAGACATGCTGGAAAGATGGTTCGGAAACGTCCTTGAAGACGATCGAGTACACGGCGTGACAACACCACGATACGCAAAAAGCACTTCTATGCTCGGAGAACTTACAGACGATTCCGCCGGGCTGGTATGCACTCCGTCCACGGAAGCTAAAGCGGGCACTGATCCATTCGCACACTTACCACAGTTTTGGTGCCTGGAAGTGGCAGCGGAAAAGAATGCAGACGGATCACATACGATCTATTATATTGAGCACATTGATGATACTGCGGATGTCAGATCGGGAGAATACCTGTGCTGGGTACTTCAGAAAAATACCTGGAAAAGAGAGTGGCAGGATTCAGAATATAAATATCTGAAAACCAGATGCCATCCAGCTTCTGGTTATAAGCGATGGCCAGAAGGAACCGACCGAACCGGTAAAGTACATGAGTACATGGCACATCCAAAATATTATGCCGGAATCGGGACAGATGGAAGAATCACCTGCGGAACAGGTATGAAACCGGTAAATCGTACTTCACATCAGAGCGGAGTGCCGAAATGGCGGGCAAGAGGCTCACAGTATGCCGGAGCATCCGGAAGCCTGCCCAAATTCCTGGATATTATGACACGTCTGAAATATGGGCGCAAAGGAAATTCAGGAAAAATTGAAGGTTGCACAAGCTACAACTATCAATATACGGTTGCAGTAAGCGAGACAGGAGTAGAAAGAGTAATTCTTACAACCGCTCAGGCAAACAACCTTTATGTTGGTTCTGCGGTTATGATCGGAGTAAAAGGAAGCTCTACGGACAGAAATCAGTCGTATAATTTCTCAATATGCGACGGCGCACTGATATCAAAGATCGAAACAGTTAATATCGATGGCACAGACTATGCGGCAGTATATATTGATAACGGCGGGAAAACATTTGACACAACTGCAGACAGTACATATGTATCAACTTCACCATACTGGTCCGGATGGAACGATAACGTCCTTGGCCGAGACGGATCAAGATACAACCCGGCGTCCGGAAAAGAAACAGGAATGATACAGGGTGTAGAATTTATGAATGGATCATATATGATCCTTGCAGATGAACTCTGGCAGTGGGGAAAAGATACAGACGGAAATTATACTTTCGATGCATTTAAGTGTTACGATCAGTTAAAATGCGGATCTACTATTAATGATAATTACGTGCAGATTTCTGACGCACATCTTGTATTTCCAGAAGGAACAGGAAACTCATGGAAGTATATTACGGATAATATTATCAATGATGATATTCTTTGGCCGGAAGCCGTGAATGCAAGCGGAAGTGGCGTTGGAGTAGGAGCTGGCTTCTTTTGCTCTCCGGCAGCGTCCGGCGTTCGAGCGGCGTGGGTTTTTGGTAACCTGATCGACCGCGGTAATGACGGCGTTTCGTGCCGGCTTTCGTACAATGGGCCGGGTACCGCGAATTGGAGCGGCTCCCTTGGAGCACCTGGTTCCGAGGGCTAAAGGGGTGAATTGCGTAGCAAGAGGGGCAAAGCCCTTTTGTTGCACCTACAGATGAAATAAAATAAGGGTTATGCGGTGAAAGGAGCTGGCTTCAATTGCAATCCGGCAGCGTCCGGCGTTCGAGCGGCGTGGGTTTTTGGTAACCTGAACGACAACGGTAATGACGGCGTTTCGTGCCGGCATTCGAACAATGGGCCGGGCAACGCGAATTGGAACGGCTCCCTTGGAGCACCTGGTACAGATGTAGTGCAATATGATCATTGCGCCGCATAATCCTCACTTATGCGTGAAAATAACTTGAAACCAGCGCGGTTAGTAGCTACGGCGAAAGCTGCGGAAGTAACCAGATGAGAACATGAAAACATATTGCAAAACAATAAACATTGAAGATTGGAAATTTAATGAAGCTGCAGTTATAGACTGCTTTAAAAACAAAAGAAGCAGAAAGGATTTTCAACAGCTTTTGTGTAAAACAAAGACGATAACCCGGCGGCAGATTGCAGAAGCCCAGCTAAATAAAGACTTAGAAACCATCTTAAAAGCAGAAACAGCAGTTGCAAAGATGCTTACACAACGGATTATAGATAGAGATCTAAAGTTAAAGCCGATCTATCAGTTCCAAAGAGAAGATGGACTGACGCATAAGCTCAGAGATATATGCCAGGAGACACCGGAACAGCAAGTATATGAATATATTGCAGTGAACGCATTGAAACCACTTTTTAAGGCGAAAATACTGCATATTCAACATGGAAGCATTCCTGGAAGAGGATGCGATTCGGGAAAACGAAAAATAGAAAGACTTCTCAGAAGGAAATTCAAAACGAAAAAGATAGCGGTTGTAAAAGGAGATATCACAAAGGCGTATCCATCGGTTACAGTAGAGACGGTGTTGAGAATGTTAAAAAGAGATATCGGGAAAAACAAAGTACTGCAGTGGTTTCTGGCTACTCTTATGAGTAATTATCCCGGCAATCATCTCTGCATAGGCGGTTACCTTCCGGCATGGCTTTTTAACTATGTAATGTCCTATGTGCTTAGATATATCTATGAATTGCATCAGATAAGACGAGGAAACAAAAACAAGCTTGTATACGCAGTTGTATGCTATGCGGACGATTTTACTATTTACGGAGATCTATCAAAGCTGGAGAAAGCAATGAAAAAGGCGACCGCCTGGGTAAATGATAAGTTTGGACTAAAAATAAAAGGAATCTGGCAGTTTTATAAAATAGCATCGCTGAACGAAGAAAAACAGAACTTAAGAGAAAGACAGAATGGCAGTAAGAAAAGGACTCCCGGTGTTGATATGATGGGATATGTAGTAAGGAGAAAATACACAATCATCCGTGGGAGAGTATTCCGGAGAATTCGAAGACAAACCTTGCGTGCTTGGAATGACTATGAAAGCCGGGGATACGTACCATGGTGGAGAGCTTGCCGGATATGCGCCTATAAAGGGCCAGTAAAGCACAGCAACAGTGAGAATTTTAAGAAGAAATACAATTTCATGAAACTATTAAAAATATGTTCAAAAAGTGCGAGTAAGCACGGAAAGGATATTGAACGTGAGAAGAGAATGTTACTCATTGCAGCCGCCTCGTATTGAACTTTATCCGGTATTTTCCGGTACAGACATTATTTTGAGAAAAAACATTACAGAAACAGAAAAAGAAGAACCGGAAAAATATACAGCCTGGGAATGCGATGAAGTGCAGTTTCATTACCGGGGCGAGACAACGATAGAAGAGATCGAGGCAGATTTCGAATACTGGTTCAAAAAAGCAGAAGAAGCTTCAGAATCCTCTGACATAGAAAAGCTGAGCTTGGAGGACGCAAGAAAAGAGAAGTACCAGGAAATTGCAACCGCATGCGAACAGACCATTTATGCCGGTGTGGATGTCAGCACATCTTCTGGCGTGGAGCATTTCAGTCTGACGGAAAAAGACCAGATTAATTTATTTGGCAAGAAAATGCAGTTGCTGGCAGGAGAAGAAAAGCTGGAATACCATGAGGACGGACAGCCTTGCAAGTATTTCTCGGCGGCGGATATGCAGAATATTGTTGACCGGGCAATGTTTTTTGTGTCGTACAATACAACATACTGTAACGCTATGAATATGTGGATTAAGTCCATCAAGAAGCCCGGAGACCTGGACCAGATCAAGTGGGGAATGGAGATTCCAGAGGAGTTCCAGAATGAAGTCCTGAAAGACTACATGAAGATTCTGACATCCGGAGGTGTTGCATAGTGAAAGTGTTTTTGAAATATTTAACGCTCTTCCTGGTAGGAGGGGCGCTTTATTATGCCCTGGAAGTGTTGTTTCGGGGATATTCGTTTTTAGCGATGGCAGGATGCGGCGGACTCTGTTTCATTATCTGCGGCGTGCTGAATGAGAAAGACCGGTGCATGACGTTAGTTCTCCAGATGGCGATAGCAGCGTGCGGAATTACAGCCATTGAATTTATTTTTGGGTTAATTCTGAATGTGTGGCTTGGCCTGGGAATGTGGGACTACAGCAATATGCCGGGAAACATCTTGGGGCAGATTTGCCCTCAGTTCATGGTGCTGTGGTTCTTCCTGTCAGCGGTCGGAATCTTTCTGGATGATTTAATTCGATGGCGGATATTCGGAGAAGAAAAACCGCATTATTATCTTTTCAAGAAAAGAAAGGGAGATAAATGACAAAGCTGCAGATAATTTCAAAACTCTGGTCTGCGATTTACGACATGAAATTGAAACAAAAACCGCAGAAAGAAATCGACAGGGAACTTGACATTCTGGAATATGAATGCCGTAAATATGCAGATATGGACGATGAAGAGGTGTTCAAATGAAGCATAAAAGAGGTATCAGAGCAGAGCCGGGAGGCTCTTATTTTTATATCAAATTGCGCCGGCGCAACACCGGAGAAAGCGTGAATAATTGAAAGAAATACTCACACAGACTTATCTTATCGCATTGCCGATCCTGCTTGGCTACATTGTCTGGCTTCTGAAAAATCAGAAAAAGGACCGGGATGCAAATAGCAAAGGCACTATGCTCCTGCTCCGCGTCCAGATGATCGAATATCATTCGAAGTATACAAAAGCAGGTGATATTCCATCGTACGCTTATCAGAACTTTTGTGAGATGTACGAAGCCTACCACAGGCTTGGAGGAAATGGCATGGTGACAAAAATGAAACAGGAAATAGAAGAATTACATATCAAGAGAAAAGGAGAATGATCATGAATATTAACACAATCACACAGTATGTAACCTACGCCCTTGCTCTGATCGGCATTCTGGCTTTCATCGTATCAGCTGTCGTACAGGTGATCAAGGATCTTCCGGGGCTGAAGAATATCCAGACCAGCATCGTGGCGCTTACGGCATCCCTGATTCTGTGCCCGGTGACTCTGCTGATCCTGTGCACATATTATAAGGCTGCAATCACATGGTACTATATCGTAGCATCGATTATTGCCGCATTTATTGTATATTTAGTAGCAACTGGAGGCTGGGAGAAAGTAAAAGAAATCTGGGACAGAACAAAATACAAGAATTCAGAGGGTGAGTGATCGCCCTCTCAGGAGGAAGAACATGTTAAAGATTATAGGAAAACCCCAGGCCAGCATTGAACAGATGCAGGTCTATATCAAGAAAGTAAACCCGCAGGTGTCCGATTCGGTCATTAAGATGATTCCGTTATATATCACAGAAGGAGCGGCTGAGTACGTCCGTGGTGATATTGCATTTGCTCAGTCCTGCCTGGAAACCGGGAACTTCACTTTCAACGGATCAGCGGTAGCACTCAGCCAGAATAATTTCTGCGGTATGGGTGTGACTAAAACCGGCATGAAGGGTAATAGCTTCAAGACACCAGCAGAGGGTATTCGGGCACAGATCCAGCACCTGCAGGCCTATGCGTGCACGGACCGCCTGAAACAGAAATGTATTGATCCGCGTTACACATACGTCAACAGGGGCTGCGCAGAGTATGTGGAGCACCTTGGCATCCACGAAAACCCGAAGGGCCAGGGTTGGGCTGCCGGCCGGAACTACGGGCAGAAGATTATCAACATCCTGAAAGGCATATTATCTATTAAGACATCAGAAAAGGAGAGCGATACTATGAACATTACAAAAATGATCAGCAAGAAAAACTGCTATATCGGTCAGAACAAGCCTGCCTATATTGTGATTCATGAGACAGACAACTGGAGCAAGGGAGCGGACGCAAAAGCCCATGCTACAGCAATGAAAAACGGTAATCTGGCCGGAACCGTGCATTACTATGTAGATTCCAAATCCATATATCAGACTCTGGATCACAGCGACGGAGCCTGGGCTGTAGGGGATGGAAAAGGAAAATACGGCATCACAAACCGAAATTCTATCAACATCGAGATCTGTGTAAATCCGGAAACAGACTATTACGTTGCAGTCGATAAAGCAGAACAGCTGGCAGCGTACCTTCTAAAACAGTACGGCTGGGGAACAGACCATCTGAAACGCCACTACGATGCTTCGAGAAAGAACTGCCCGCGCCGGATCCAGGCAGAAGGACGCTGGCCGGAATTTGTGCAGAAAACAGCAGCATATATGAAAGGAGCATCCACAGTGAACACAAAGACAAACACAACCTCAAACACAGCAAAGAAAACCGTATCATTGACAGGAAAAATGGAGGTCCAGCTTCCTGTAATCCAGAAAGGCAGCAAAGGAACTGCAGTATCTATGCTGCAGGCTATGCTCGGAGTGAAAGTGGATGGTGATTTCGGGAATGACACAGATACATCCTTGAAAGCATTCCAGAAAAATGTGAAGCTCACAGCAGACGGAATCTGTGGAAAAGATACCTGGACAAAGGTGATCGAACATGTGAAGACAAACACAAAATAACTTCCTATTATAAAAAAGTCCGGCAGGTACCCACTGCCGGACGGATATTGTATCATCATTTATGTGCTAATGTCCTGGCGATCATGTCGTTTACATTAAACCGGGTGTATACGGAATGGTACCGGAACAAAGGCTATGATTATACCATCACATCCTCTACCGCATACGACCACAAATGGATCAATGGCCGGAATATTTTTGAGAGTATTGACCGGATCGTTGACGAACTTTTTGAAAATTATCTTTCAAGGCCGGATGTGCGTCAGCCAATCCTGACCCAGTACTGTGACGGGCGTCAGGTGCAGTGCAGGGATAGGGGATGGATGACTCAGTGGGGAAGCAAGGCGCTGGGAGACCAGGGATATTCTGCGATTGAGATCCTGCGGAGTTTCTATGGAAACGATATGTATATCAATGTGGCGGAAGCAGTTTCCGGGATTCCCGCATCCTGGCCTGGATATGACCTGACTATTGGAGTCACCGGAGAAAAAGTACAGCAGATCCAGGAACAGCTCAATGCCATAGCAAAGGCCTATCCAGCCATTCCGACAGTAACTGTGGACGGTATTTATGGCCCGGCTACTGCGGCATCTGTGAAAAAATTTCAGAATGTATTTGGACTTCCCACGTCCGGAGTGGTGGATTATCCAACCTGGTATAAGATTCAGGAAATTTATGTGGCAGTGACCAGGATCGCGGAACTGCGTTAATTTGAAAAAAGTGTTTGACGTTTCTGAATAAACCAAGTATAATGGCTGTTTGTATCTTTAAATGCGTTGTAAAACAATTGCGTTTATGAACATATGATAAAGCGGAATGAGAATGTCCGTTTTACAAAAGGAGCGATGAGAATGACATTTTATCAGGAACTACAGTTAAGCTCAACCGGATCAAAACAGCTGATTCGAAATACCACAGACAAAAAAGAAAAACGAAGGCACATTCTGATCTATAATTTTAAAGTATATCTTGTCATGGCATTTTGTGTGGCGGTTGTGACATTGTACAGTAAGATAACCGGCAATGATAACAGTGTTGTAGGAGTAACCGTACTTCTGGCAGTGCTGGTTTTGAGACAGGCGGATTTCGGGATCCGGACCACACATGGCTTGCTGTCCATTGCCGGAATCTTTGGTATTTTGATCATAGGACCGCGACTGTCCAATATGGTTTCACCGGTGCCGGCATTTTTTGTAAACGCTGTAAGTATCCTTTTGCTGATGATCCTGGGATGCCACAATGTAATTATGTATAATCATTCCACATTTGTCCTCGGTTATCTGCTTCTGATGGGATATGACGTAACTGGAAAAGCGTATCTGCTTCGCGTGGAGGGCCTTCTTGTGGGAATGTTCCTTTGCATGGTGATCTTTTATAAGAATCAGAAAAATCGTCCGTATCGCAGAACATTTCTGGATCTGTTCCGGGAATTTGACCTGCATTCCGCAAGAGGCAGATGGTACCTGCGGCTGACACTGATCGTTTCCAGCGCCATGCTGATCATGTCACTTCTTGGACTTCCAAGAGCAATGTGGGCCGGAATTGCCTGCATGTCGGTGTGCCTGCCATTCACTGAGGACTGTAAAGTCAGAGCCGGAAAAAGAGGCATGTTCAACATTGTGGGATGCCTGCTGTTTGTGGTGCTTTATCTGGTGCTTCCAAAGTCCATGTACCCTTACATCGGAATGATCGGAGGAATCGGTGTGGGATATTCCGCAGGCTATGCGTGGCAGACGGCATTTAATACATTTGGAGCGCTGTCCATCGCATCAGGACTGTTTGGAATGCCGGCAGCTGTGCTGTTGCGTATCGGGGCCAATGTGTTCGGGGCAGCTTATACCATGATCCTGAATAAGCTTGGAGATAAATTCGCGCAGTATATGTGGGTACGGAAAAAAGCGGAAATCTGATGGCAGATCAGGAGAAACCGCATTGTAAATATATGCCAGATATGATAATATGAAGGAAATAGTCGCAGGGTGTTTTTGAAAACATCTTACAGGAAATAATGCATCGCAGGGTTATGATAACCGGGTGCATTATTTTTTTGAATGTAAATTGCAAAAATGAATGTGAATGTCTGCTTTAACAGGGATTACACTACATATTTTTAAGAGAGGGGTTCTAAAAAAATGAACACATTAACAGTTTTACTGCAACAGATCGGAATGTTCGTGATCTACATTATCACAGGCGTGATCCTGATCCGCACAAAAGTACTGACACGGGAAAATCTGGAGATCATTTCAAAAGTTGTGATCAAACTGTCACTGCCGGTGATGATCTTTATCAATACGGTAAACGGGGTGGATCGGCAGTCATTTTTTTCCTCATTGTCCATCCTCGGAATTGCGGCAGTGATGTATGTGTGTCTGCTGATCCTGGGCACCTTATCCGGAAAAGTATTTCATCTTCATGGAGAACATCTGCAATTATATCGTGCAATGACTGTATTCGGAAACGTGGGATTTATGGGAATTCCTATTGTTGTCAGCATATATCCGGAAAAAGGAATGCTGTATATGGCTGTTTTTACGATTATTGATCAGCTGATGTTGTGGACTCTGGGGGTAAAACTGACTTCCTCAGAAAAAGAAAGCGGAACTTTTAATCCGAAAAAACTGATCAATCCTGTAACGGTGGCCATTATTCTGGCAATGATCTGTGTACTGACAGGAATCAGGATCCCACTGGTTTTAAATACGGCACTTCAGAAGATGGGAGCGACAGCAACACCACTGGCAATGATCTATCTGGGAGGTGTTTTTGCCTGCATTGATGTGTTAAGCTTTGTTAAGAAGCCGGATTATTATGGGATCACATTGATAAAAATGATTGGATTTCCAGTGCTTTTTTATATCCTGCTGAGGCTTGTCCCTATTCCGGCAGATATCCGGATGACTATGGCGCTGACTTCTGCCATGCCTGTGATGTCGTCGGTGGTAATGATGGCAAATGCCTCCGGATCAGATGGAGATTATGCAATGGGAGGAATTGTGGTTACTACGTTATGTTCAGTCCTGACACTTCCTGTGGTATCCTGGATATTTCAGGCGCTTGGGTAAAAGTATTGCTCTGAAAAAAAATTTGCCGTATAATGGGCAATAGCAAAACGGACCGGTGATACGGGCCGGACAGAGGAGAAATACTATGTACGAAGAGACAACAGAGAAACTGCTGGAATTTATCAGCAAAAGCCCCACAGCCTTTCAGGCGGCAGAAGAGACAAGAAAACGTTTTCTGGAGGAGGGCTTTACAGAACTGAAAGAGGAGGAAAGCTGGAACCTGGAAAAAGGCGGAAAATATTTTGTCATGAGAAATCATTCCACCATCATTGGATTTTCCATTCCTGTCAATGACTGCAGAAGATATCATATCATTGCAAGCCACAGCGATTCTCCGTCTTTTAAAATAAAAGAAAATCCTGAGATGTCCGTAAACGGAGCTTACGTGAAACTGAATGTGGAGCGGTACGGAGGAATGATCCTGTCTACCTGGTTTGACCGTCCCCTTTCTGTTGCAGGCCGGATGATCGTCCGCAAGAACGGAAAAATCCTGGAAAAACTTGTGAATATTGACAGAGATCTGGTCATGATCCCAAGCCTTGCCATCCATATGAACCGGGATATCAACGGAGGCTATCATTACAATGTTCAGAAAGATATGCTTCCACTGTACAGTGGCAGTGGTGAAAAAGGAAATTTCATGCGGATGATGGCAGAAGAGGCGGAGGTTCGGCCGGAGGATATTCTGGGACATGATCTGTTTCTTTATAACCGGATGCCCGGAACGATCTGGGGTTCCCGGAATGAGTTTGTTTCCAGTCCAAGGCTGGATGATCTGCAGTGTGCTTTCGCTTCGCTGGAAGGTTTTCTTCAGGCAGATAAAAAGAAAAATATTGCAGTCCACTGTGTACTGGATAACGAAGAGGTGGGGAGTACCACAAAACAGGGAGCAGCATCCACATTTCTTAAGGATGTGCTGTTCCGGATCAATCTGGCCCTTGGCGGAGATCAGGAAAGTTATCTGATGGCCCTTGCGGAGAGCTTTATGATCTCTGCGGATAATGCACATGCGCTTCATCCGAATTATACAGACAAGGCAGATCCTGTAAACCGTCCGGTGATGAATGGTGGAATCGTGATCAAATATAATGCGAACCAGAAATACTGTACGGATGGGATCTCCACAGCGATTTTCAAGGAGCTCTGCAGAGAAGCGGATGTGCCGTATCAGACATTTGTAAACCGCTCTGATATTGCCGGTGGATCTACTTTGGGAAATATTTCAAACACCCAGGCAGCCATGAATACGGTAGATATCGGCCTTCCTCAGCTGGCAATGCATTCCGCTTATGAGACGGCCGGAGTGAAAGATACGGAAAGCCTGATCCGCGCGGCAAAGGTATTTTACAGATGACATCGGAGGACAGGAAAATGAGCAGAAAAGCAGTATTTTTTGATGCGGACGGAACTGTCTGCGATATGAAAAAAGGTGTGCCGGACAGTGCCATTGAAGCCATCCGTGCGCTGGTAAATAATGGACACGAAGCATGGCTCTGTACAGGAAGAAGCCGCGCCTTTGTTTCCTGGTATCTGGAGCAGATTCCTTTTACCGGAATGATCAGTGCCTGCGGGTCCACCATTGAAAAAGACGGGAAGAGACTTTTTAACAAAGAGATGACACCGGAAATTGCAAAACTTTCCGTGGAGGTTTTAAGAAAATACGGCCTGATTCCGGTAATGGAAGGTGCGGATTTCATGTACTATGACAAAGAGGAATATACCGATGAAGTGAACTGGTATGCCAGCCTGATCACGGAATCTCTGGGTGATAAATGGAGACCGATCCGTGGAAATGAGGATTGCATGCGGATCAATAAGATCAGCGCAAAAATGACTGCAGGGTGTAATGCAGAGGCTGCATTGTCCATTTTGTCAGAATATTATGATATCATCCGTCATGAGGGCAGCAGTTCATTTGTGGGAAATACCATTGAACTTGTGCCAAAAGGATTTAATAAGGCGGTGGGAATCGTGGCAGCGATCCGCCTGTTTGATATTCCGTGGGAAGATACCATTGTTTTTGGAGACAGCAACAATGACCTTGCCATGTTTGAATACGCTGCAACAAAAGTTGCCATGGGAAATGCTTCCCCGAAGATCAAAGAACTGGCAGATTATGTTACGTCCGATATGTTCCATTATGGAATCCGGGATGGGCTGAGATATCTGAAACTGATCTGAAAATAAAAAATGCTGTGGAGATGTACATAAAACATTTTCCACAGCATTTTTGTATTATGATGGTGTTCAGATCAGACCGAGGCTTTTACAGAGAAACAGCCAGAATGTCAGGGTAAAAGCACTGAACAATGTAGTGAGAAGCACGACTCCCGAAGAAAAAGAGCCTTCATGTCCCATATTTTTCGCCATGACAAAACAGGTAACTGTGCTGGCAGATCCCAGCATAATGATAATGGAAACCAGCTTGTCCTTTGTAAAACCGCATCGGATGGCAAGGGGCAGAAAAAGAGCTTCATAACCGATCAGTTTCATAAAGGTACAGGCGACGGATGCTTTGAGCCTGGAAAAAGCTTTCCCAAAATGAAGAGATCCACCCATGGCCATGAGACCAAGAGGAGTAGCAGTTTTGGCAAGATTGCCTACGGTAGAGTCCAGGATCTTCGGAAAGGGAAGGTGAAGAAGAGACCAGAGTGTACCGGCAACAATACCGAGAATGATGGGATTGGTGACAATGCCTTTTAAAGTACGCTTCAGAACAGTTCCATCCAGCCTTCCCTGATCCGGTTTAAAGACAGAGAGAACTACAACGGCCATCACATTATAAAGAGGTACACTTGCAATGATCATCAGCGGTGCCATGCCTGCGTTTCCGTAAAGATTCTGGATAACAGCGATGCCAAGGATTGCGGCACTGCTGCGGTAGGATGCCTGGATAAACTCGCCCCGGATATCGGATGGATGGAGGAGGCGGGACAGGAGTACGGAAATTATGATACTGACTGAGGTGATCAGAAAACAGAAGATCACCATTTTGGAATCCCATGCTTCGTAAATATCGATCTTGGCGATATCCTGAAACAGAAGAACTGGCAGCGGGATGACGAATACGAATTTGTTCATACGGTTGACAAATGCCTCATCAAAAAGTCCGATTCTCCGGAAAAAATATCCAAGGAGCAGAGTAAGAAAGATAGGCACGGTAACGTTCAGACAGAAAATAAGATTGTCCATAAAAGAAAGCCTCCCTGAGGTAAAATATCTTCATTTATTATATCGAATCCTCGAAAATTGTCAAACGAGGTATACGGGACTGTAAAATTCTGATATGATAAAAAGTGTTGCGAAAAAGCAGCACAGGGGTTGAGAAGGAGAAGAAAAAATGAGATACGGAAAAATACGGATCGAAGACGGCTTTTTTGTATTTACCAGACATATGATGCTTAACAGTCTTCCGTGTAAGGATATCCTCTGGGCGTATATGCGCCGGGAAGGAGCGGATAAAACCGGTGAAAAACAGCTGATCATCAACTATCTGGTAATTATAACCAGGCGTCAGAAGCGTTATAAATTTGATATGACAGAACAGGAAGTACAGGACTGTCTCCGGCTTCTGAAAGTACTGAATCCGGATCTTGCAGTTGGTTTTCCAAAAGGAAGCAGACTTCCACTTCAGAATCTTCCAAATACGAGAGATCTGGGTGCTTTGATGACCGAAGATGGTTTGCACATTCTTCCCAGAAAACTTCTGCGTAGTGGTGAGATTTATCATGCTTCCGTAGCAGATACCAGGATTCTTTCAGAAGAATATAATGTCAAAACAGTGATCGATTTCCGGTCTGCGGCGGAAGTAAAGAAAAAACCGGATGATATTATGGCAGGAGTAGAGTATTATCATATTCCGATCCGTGATGAAGAACGCAGCGGAAACAGCTTTTTTGAACGTGTGATGTCCTGCTACGGAGATGGAGAACGGTATATGAGGGAACGGTACCGAAGCCTTATTACAGATGAATATTCCCTGAAACAATACGCGCGCTTTCTGGATGTATTGCTTCATGTAAAGAATGGAGCCGTTGTTTTTCACAGTACCACAGGAGAAGACAGGACAGGAGTCGGAACAGCACTTTTGCTCTTTGCTTTGGGTGTACCTAAGGAAACGATACGAAGGGATTATATGCGGTCGAATTCATGTCTGGAAGATGAACTGAAATATATGCGCAGGCTTTACCGGGCAGACTGGCCGGAAAACAGCCGAAAGCTTGCAGATCTGAAAGCCTTCTATCAGGTGAAGGAGTCTTATATCAATACAGTTTTTGATGTCATCGAAAAAGAAAACGGAGGAATTGAAAGATTCCTTCGGAAAAAACTCTATCTGACACCAAAGGCATCCGAGGAGCTTAAGAAAAAATATCTGATCTGAGGATAAAAACATTTCTTATCATCCTGAAGGAATTTTGCAGGAAATTTTGATTGACAAAATTTTCGAAGTTGTTATAATGGTAACAAAGCAAATGTTTATTAGATTAAAGCGTTAACTGACGAAGTCGGTTTTCTATACATAAAAGTGTTGAAAGCAGGTGTATTATGGAAAAGAGAATACTATCCATCCTTGTGGATAATACTTCCGGAGTCCTTAGCCGTGTGGCTGGTCTTTTCAGCCGCCGTGGATATAATATCGACAGCATTACCGCAGGTGTGACCGCGGATCAGAGATATTCCCGCATGACAGTTGTTTGTGAGGGAGATGATCAGATGCTCCAGCAGATCACCAAGCAGCTGGCGAAGCAGGAGGATGTGCAGGATGTCAAGATCCTTGAGCAGGATGACAGCGTTGCCCGTGAGCTGATGCTCGTCAAGGTCGCTGTGAAGCCGGAACAGAGACAGGGAGCACTTTCCATTGCGGATATCTTCCGTGCCAAGGTAGTGGATGTGAGTAAGGATTCTCTTATCATGGAGATGACAGGAAGCCAGAACAAGCTGAAGGCATTTGTGGAGCTGATGGCTGACTATGAGATCCTTGAGCTTGCAAGAACAGGAATCACAGGCCTGTCACGAGGCAGCGACGATGTCCGTTACCTGTAAATTTTTTACATATGTTTGCTAGGAGAGCAGCCACTCTCTTAACGATAAATAATTTTTATGAAGAAGATGTGATGAACATCAGAGGAGGAAAGCAAAATGGCTAATAAGATTTTTTATCAGGAAGATTGTAATTTAAGTTTACTGGATGGTAAAAAAATTGCAATTATTGGATACGGAAGCCAGGGACATGCACATGCTCTGAACTTAAAAGATTCCGGATGTGACGTCATTATTGGTCTGTACGAAGGCAGCAAATCTTGGAAAAGAGCCGAGGAGCAGGGCTTTAAGGTATATACAGCAGCAGAGGCTGCCAAACAGGCAGATATCATCATGATTCTTATCAATGATGAGTTACAGGCTAAACTTTACAAAGAGTCTATCGAGCCGAATCTTGAAGAAGGCAATATGCTTATGTTTGCTCATGGTTTCAATATCCATTTCGGATGTATCAAGCCACCGAAGAACGTTGATGTAACAATGATCGCTCCTAAAGCACCTGGCCATACAGTAAGAAGTGAGTATCAGGCTGGAAAAGGAACACCTTGTCTTATCGCAGTAGAGCAGGATTACACAGGAAAAGCTCAGGATCTTGCACTTGCATATGGTCTCGGTATCGGCGGAGCAAGAGCTGGTCTTCTTGAGACAACATTCCGTGTAGAGACAGAGACAGACCTCTTCGGTGAGCAGGCTGTACTTTGCGGTGGTGTTTGTGCACTTATGCAGGCTGGTTTCGAGACACTTGTTGAGGCTGGTTATGACCCAAGAAACGCATACTTTGAGTGTATCCATGAGATGAAACTGATCGTTGACCTGATCTATCAGTCTGGATTCGCTGGAATGAGATATTCTATCTCCAACACAGCTGAGTATGGCGATTACATCACAGGACCGAAGATCATCACAGAGGATACAAAGAAAGCGATGAAGAAGATTCTTTCCGATATCCAGGATGGTACATTCGCAAAAGAGTTCTTACTCGACATGTCCGATGCAGGTGCACAGGTTCACTTCAAAGCGATGAGAAAATTAGCTGCTGAGCATCAGTCCGAGAAAGTCGGCGAGGAGATCCGTAAACTCTACAGCTGGAACGGCGAAGATAAGCTTATCAACAACTAAGCAAAATTTATTGCAAAGCAATAAATTTTGCGCTACTCGAACGAAGCGAAGCGGAGTTTGAGTCAAAAAATAGGCGCATGAATAAAGTGGCATGAAACTTTTTTGTTACTGGCTACTATGAAGAAAACCATCTGGTCATTATGATCAGATGGTTTTTTATAGTATTTATTTGAATTTTTTACTTAATTCCCTTGTCCATCCCCAAAAAACGGCACAATCAAATCCAAATTCGCATCTTTCTGTCTGCATACAAACCCGATCTCACGTGGAGGAAAAGAAAATCCTACCGGTACTTCTACCAGTGTCCCTTCTTCCAGTTCTTTTTTTACAAAATCCCGGATCACGCAGGCAATTCCAAGACCAATTTCCGCAAACTGGATCAGAAGATCCATAGTTGTTACTTCCAGGATATGACTCAGCTCCACATGATGTTCTTTCAGCTGCGCGTTCACAGTCTGTCGGGTGATATTATCCTCATCCAGCATCATAAAAGTCGCCGCCTGGATCAGTGGTTCGTCGGGATAGAGTTTTTTCTGATTTTCCAGATATTGCCGCGTACAGACAAAAGTATCCCGGATTTTTAAGAGGGGATGAAAATAATATCCGCGAAGCTTCTGTGGCCGTCCGATGAGCCCCAGATCGATTTTTTCCTCATCCAGAAGATGTAGTGTCTGATAGGTGGACTGGCAGGAAATGGTGATGCGTACATGGGGAAAATGTGCAATATAATTTTCAAGGTGGGAGAGCAGCACATATCTGGTCAGAGTGGAACTGGCTCCCAGACGCAGCTTTGGGATATCGCGGGATCGATTATGACGGATGGAATTTTCGCCTTCATCCAGAAGGAAAAGAGCCTCTTTTACCTTCTCAAAAAGAAGTTCGCCGTCAGGGGTCAGAGTTACACCCCGGGAACTCCGTTTAAAAAGTAGGGTGTCCAGATTCTGTTCCAGTTTCTGGATTGCCTTACTGATGGCCGGCTGGCTGATATAAAGTTCTCTGGAGCTGTGGGAGATGCTGCCGGTACGGGCAACCGTATAAAAAATATGATAGAGAGACAGGTTATCCTGCATACGAAGCCTTCCTTTCCAAAAAGGGGTAGATAGTAATCACAATAGTAATCAACAATAATCATTTCCGGATAATAAAAAAGATTTCCGATTCATCGGAAATCCCTGGTTTTACAGCATTTTATAATGTTCAATCGGGGCAACAGGATTTGAACCTGCGACCTCACGGCCCCCAGCCGTGCGCGCTACCAAGCTACGCCATACCCCGTAACGAAGAAAATTATAACAGAAATTCAATGCAAATGCAACTGCTTTTTGCAGATGAAAGATAGTCTTTGGGAGTATCCTCAGACATTGGGGAAAATGGAGGATTTGTCGGGGATAGTTGTTTTTTGGAGAAAAATTAGATATAATATAACAATAGCGTGCTTAAATTAAGACATCGCGTATGAATAAGTTACAAAAACAGATCGGGAAAGCATAAATATTTATAATTTATTTCCTGCAAGAAGTGATGTAACCGGAAACAGGAGGAGAAAAGATGTCGGATAGAGTAATTGAACAGGCGGATCTTAGAACCATTGAACACAATCTTGGAGCGATCCACAATGATCTTCAGACACTGGATTCCAATGTAGGGGCAGTCAACAGCAACATAAAGGTTGTCTATGATGAGATTGGGAGTCTGGCAAAGGAATTTCATGATTTTGTCAGTGTTCAGCAAAGAGCAAACCGGCTTAATCAGGCAGAAACGAGACTTGTAAAGATCAGGCAGGAACTGGAGAAGAAATATGGACATTATGATATTGTACGTCGTACAACAACCGGAATCCTGCAGGCAGATGATATTGGAATTGTAAAGAAAGATACGATCAGTAATGCAACAGAGGAACTGATGATTTCCACTCCAGGTTACTGGCTTGCACCTTGTCTTGTTGCACTTGCAGCATGGATCAACGATCAGCCGGAACTTGCAGAGAAAGCCATTAAAGAAGGCATCAAACGCAACGATGAAAAGACATCACTGTTTTTTGCACTGATCTGTCGCCGTGCGGATCGAAAAGAAGCGTGTCTGAAATGGACGCAGAGATATCTTGCAAACCAGGATGAGGAAAACCTTGACCGAAAGACGATCATTGTTCTGGATGCGTTTGCCAGCGGTCTGTTTGGCGCAGATACAGAGGGCGTTATTTCCCGCCAGATGAATGAATGGCTGCAGCATCTGGAAGAGAAGCCGGGATTCACAGAAAAACAGACACAGCAGTGGTCAGAGGCGATCAACCTTAAGAGAAAACCGATAGATACTTCTTCTTATACCTACCTGAGAAAATACAGCAAAACATGGCCGGTACTGGAGGACATTCTGGAGGGTGCACATCTTCATGCGGAGATGCTTGAATATCTGATCGGGATTTTTGAACAGAAAGTCTCTACAGCAACTGTGAGAGAACAGCTGGATGATATTCTGGACAGTCTGGTAACGGATTTTGATGATGAAGAACTGCCTCTTCGAAAAGAAGAAAAATTTGAACAGTTTATCGTAGATTTCAGAGGCGATGAAAGTCGTGCCCGCCAGAATATGAATGTAGAGCAGACGGCTTTTGAGACACATAAGGATTTCACGCAGCTTTTGACAGACGCTGCCATGAAGCCGGAAACAGCCCACTCCAGTGTGTCAACACAGAAATTTGCATTTGCTTTGTCAAGAGATTGGGTGATGAATGCGTATAATGATGTTGTTGCCCAGAACCGTATGAAGATTCCAAATGAAATAGAAATAAATGTTGATACATTTAATGATACAACTGTCGATGGTCAGAATGAGAATGAGCTTCTTGAAAGATTCAGTACACTTGTCAGTTCAGAAAGAGATGCGGAACTTGCAACATGCGTAATGAGCAGTTTTGAGCAGTTCTGTCTGTATGGCGGAATTGCAGTCGGAGTGATCGGACTTGTGATGCTTCTGTTCGGAAATAAGTTCCTGGGCCTTATTGCTGTAATTGCAGGTGTAGGCATGGTCCTTAACCATTTTTCAAAGAAAAAAGATATAGAAAACAAGCGACAGAATATTGCAGAGCGTTATGAGAAAAAACGCAGCAGTGGTTCTGAGATCATTCGTGCTACACTGGCAGAAGTTGTTGATTTCCGTATTGAATTTGCGGATAAAGATAGCGAAAGCGAGCAGGTCATTGACTTTCTGGAACAGTTGTCTCCGGATCAGTATGTAAGAAAACTGGCAACTTCCAATCGAAGAGTCAAGATGTAAAGGAGAAGAGACATGGACGCAAAAATGAGAGCTGATTTTGTGAATTCCGTGGCCAGTGGACAGAAAGTTCCCTGCCCGGTCTGCAATACATTGAATGATCCAGATGGGAGTTTCTGTATTGCCTGTGGTCATTCTTTAAAGAAAGAAGAGAAAAAAGATGAAAATTCTGGTACGGTAATCTGCCCGGTTTGCCAGAATGCGAATAAAAAGGGATTTCGCTTTTGCACGGTCTGTGGAAATAAATTAGACGAGGCAGAAAGCACAAAGAGCAGTGACCCGGTTACACCACAGCCGGCAGCAGCTCCGGCACAGTCAAAGGCAGCAGGACAGCAGCCGGCAGCTCCGGCTCAGGACGTACAGAGAAATATGGGCAAAAATGCATCCCAGGTTGCTCCGGCATTTGAACCGGCAAAAAAAACGGCAGCTGCCCCAATCCGAAAAGATCCACCGATCCAGAGTAAGCCTGTCCGGAAAAAAATGGCATTTAACTTTGCGGAGCCGGAGGTGGAAGAATATAAGGAGCCGGTAAGTGTATTTGCACAGGGACTTCCTTCCTGGGATGTAGTTCCGCCGCAGATCATGGTCAGGAGGAAGAAGAAAAAATGACAGCAGTACCAAATACATACTCAGAATGGGTTACAGTATTAACCGATTTCAAAAATAAAAAAAATGATGAAGATGTCTTAAGAGCAATGAAGGCAGGGTCCATACAGTGGCAGTCAGGTGTGGCAGAAAGGTTTTCACGGAAACTGATTGAAGCAGTGAATTTTCGTATGAATGCTGCTTCGGATAAGTTTCAGAAGGATCTGTCCAGATCCCATGGACAGGAAGGCGCCATTGTTCAGGCAATATTATCCTTAAGAAAAGAAATGGCATTCCTTGCAAATGCAATCGATCTGCCTGCTTTACCGGATGATGAAAGAAAGCATTATCTGGCTTTGGTTATTGAACAGGCGGATAATATGCAGAAATCGCTGGAAGATTCTGCGAAAAATGACAGAAGCGGAAGAATGTCCAGCATTGTCAGAAATCACAGGGTGAATTCATTTTAGGAGAGAAGACAGATGAGTGATACAGCTAAAAGCAAGGAACTTTTGACACGGTATTCTATAGCAAGAATTCCTTTTATTGCAATTAATACCATAGAACCTGGCAGAACACTGGAGATGTTGAAAGAGATATCCGAGGATCTGCAGCTTCCGTTTCATGTACATACGCTGACAAAGGGAGTTTATGATCTGGCAACGGATAAGAATCTCAGTGATGACAAATCCGTTTATGGTGCGATTGATTATATGACGGAGCAGATGAAACGCAAGCAGTATGAAACGATCATTCTGACAGAAGTTCCGGACCTGAGCACAGAAAACAGCGATTCCAAACAGATACTGGCACTGGTAAATCTGGCTAATGAGTCTGGTGGAGTTGTCATTGTATTTACCAACGCGCCAGTCTGGAATCAGCTTCAGCGCCAGGGAATGACGATCAAGATCGATCTCCCAAATGAAGAAGAAATGTATTCCATAATCAAAGAATATATTGATGATTATCGAAATGAAATTCCTATTGAATGGGATAATACAGATATACGGGAGGCCGCTGCAACCTTAAATGGAGTTACACGAATTGAAGCGGAGAATGTGATCGCCGCACTGATCGCCAACAAACGTATTCGGAAATCAGATATGGATGAAGTACGTTTTGCGAAAGACCGTCTTTTTTCGGATATTTCCGGACTTGAGAAGATCGAAGTGGACGACAGTGTAAAGGATGTAGGTGGACTGGAAGGACTCCGGAAGTGGCTGGATGAAAAAAAAGAACTTCTCACACCGGAAAAGAAAGATGAGCTGCGTTCCAAAGGTCTGCAGCCACCGAGAGGGATTTTGCTTGTAGGAGTTCCGGGATGTGGAAAGTCTTTATCTGCGAAATCCATATCCGCAAACTGGAAACTGCCTCTTTACAGGCTGGATTTTGCCACAGTGCAGGGAAGTTATGTAGGACAGTCAGAACAGCAGCTGAAAGATGCACTGACAACAGCTGAAAATGTATCTCCCTGCATCTTATGGATCGATGAGATTGAAAAAGGATTATCCGGAGCTACCGGAGGCGCCGGAGACGGAGGAGTGTCCACCAGAATGGTTGGACAGTTTCTGTTCTGGATGCAGGAATGCAAAAAACAGGTGTTTGTTGTAGCAACAGCCAATGATGTGTCCATGCTGCCGTCAGAACTGCTCCGCCGCGGAAGATTTGATGAGCTGTTTTTTGTTGATCTTCCTACCGCAGATGAAAGAAGAGATATTTTGTCTTTATATATGAGAAAATATTTAAATCTGGAATTTTCCGGTGAATTTGCAGATAAAGTAGTTGAGATCAGTGATGGATTTACAGGAGCAGATCTGGAGTCTACAGTCAGAGATCTGGCGTACCGGTCTATCGCAAATGCAAACTTTATTTTAAGTGAGGAGAATATAGTAACTGCATTTAACAATGTAGTTCCACTTTCTCAGACAAGCCCGGAAAAAATCGAAGCGATCAGGGATTGGGGGAAGGAAAGAGCAGTACCGGCTTCCGGAAAGCCGATTGGTGGAGAGGAACTTATCCAGAAGAAAAGTGGACCAAAGACGCGAAAAGTTCTTGTATAAGGAGTGTGGATCATGCCAAGACCGATGTTAAGAACACCACAGAATCAGACACAGTCACAAACTGTAAATAATAATATCTTAAGTGCAACCAGAAATCAGGAGCATGAGCAGCAACAACAGCAAATGGATAAGATGAAACTAGATCAGCTGCTGAGAAAAAAAAGATCAAAAGAATATATGGAAGCATTGCATAAACTGGATGCGGGCGGACACGTTCATAATCAGAATAAAGTAAATGATATCATCCGCACGATACAGGAGGAGTTTCCGGAAGTTCAGCTTGGAGGCATCCTGCTTGGATATGTTTCCATCTGTTATCTCGGAAAGCCTTATGAAGTGCATACACTGGATCTTACAGGTGGCATCATTGAACATTATAAAACAGGAGAAACACTTCCAGATGGCCTCGAAAAGGCACGTACCATTGCCATGCGTGGCGGATATGAGTTTATTGAAGTTTATAAAGACTGCTGCAGGGCGGTCAGTGCCAGCGGATATGTTTCTGTAATACCAGGCTGAAAAAACAAAAATCCGGGATGCAGATGATAAGCATCCTGGATTTTATGAAGAAAATATAGTAGTATAAAGACCGGATAAATATATCGGAGAATTGCGATAGGTATCCGGAAAGGATATACAAATGAAAGATATTATAGCGAATATTACAGCGAATGTACTGACTGCACTGTATCAGCCCTTCTGGTTTTCTGTAGCCCTTTCAGTACTGACTTTGTTTTTTTATCTGTTTGCTTATCATAACGAGACTGGTGGAAGGGGATTAAAGGCGGCTTTTTCTGTCTGGTGGAAATATTTTCGTGAGGATCTGTTTTTTCGGAAACTGTTTTTTCTTACGTTTTATACGACTATGATACTGTTCCGTACTTTGCTGAACCGTGATATGTGGATGAATCCTCTTTCTGATGTTTTTGGAAACTGGTGGATCTGGAAGTATGCGGAAGATGGGAGCAGGCAGCTTACAACAGAGTGCATTGAGAATCTGATGCTGTTCATTCCGTTTACGGTTCTTTTTTTCTGGACTGTTCGTGATAAAGTTACGGAAAAAATGACATTTTGCGGTACTGTATGGAAGGGACTTAAGATCACATTTCTGTTTTCTCTGTCCATTGAATTTCTGCAGCTGTTCCTGCGTCTTGGAACTTTTCAGTTTTCAGATCTGTTTTACAATACTCTGGGTGGAGGCGTTGGAGGCCTGATTTACTGGTTTGGATCTTACATGTCAAAGAGAAAACACCATTGACAAATTTATCGTAACGTGTTAACCTAATACCAGTTTCAAAAAGAGAAATGCATAGATGAGGAATAGTACACATTGAGCGGAGCACAGAGAGCTGCTGGCCGGTGAGAAGCAGTGGAAGGGATTTGTGGAACTCGCCTCGGAGCATCTGCCCGAAATCCTATAAGAGAGTAGGCGCAGACGGTGTCCGCCGTTATCCGGAGAGGATATAAGGATGTTTTTACATTCCGTATCTGTTAAGTGTGTGATTTTTTATTCATGAAATAAGAGTGGTACCGCGTAGGACAGCAGTTGTCTTTCGTCTCTTGCAGAATCTGCAGAGCCGGAAGATTTTTTTATGTCTTAATACAAAATGAAATTACAGAAACCAAAAAAAATTAATGGAAGAGAAAATGGAGGAAAACGAAAATGATGACACCATCTAAGTACAAACGTCAGTATTACATGCCGCCGGTGAAATGTATGAAATGGGCGGAGAAAGAGTATGTGGATAAGGCTCCAATCTGGTGCTCTGTAGACCTTCGTGACGGAAACCAGGCACTTGTGATTCCTATGAGCCTGGAGCAGAAAGTGGAATTTTTCAAGCTTCTTGTAAAAATCGGTTTTAAGGAGATTGAGGTGGGTTTTCCGGCAGCTTCAGAGACAGAGTATGAGTTTCTTCGTACCCTGATCGAACAGAACCTGATTCCTGAGGATGTTACCATTCAGGTACTGACTCAGGCAAGAGAGCACATCATCCGCAAAACTTTTGAGGCCGTAAAGGGTGCTCCGAAAGCGATCGTTCATGTATACAATTCCACATCTGTTTCTCAGAGAGAGCAGGTATTTAAGAAATCCAAAGAAGAGATCCTGAAGATTGCGGTAGATGGCGCAGCTCTTCTGAAAAAATTGGCAGATGAGACAGAGGGTAACTTCCAGTTTGAGTACAGCCCGGAGAGTTTTACAGGAACAGAGCCGGAATATGCACTGGAAGTCTGCAACGCAGTTCTTGATGTATGGCAGCCAACGGAAGATAACAAGGCAATCATCAACCTGCCTGTTACTGTTGAACATTCCATGCCGCATGTGTATGCAAGCCAGGTGGAATACATGTGTGACAATCTGAAATACCGTGAAAACGTAATCGTTTCCCTTCATCCTCACAATGACCGTGGATGCGGTGTTGCAGATTCCGAGATGGGCCTTCTGGCAGGCGCTGACCGAATTGAGGGTACTCTCTTTGGAAATGGCGAGCGTACCGGTAATGTGGATATTGTAACACTGGGTATGAATATGTATTCCCAGGGCGTGGATCCGAAGATCGATTTTTCTGATATGCCACATATCTGTGAGGTTTATGAGAAATGTACAGGAATGCAGATTTATGAGAGAAGCCCATACAGTGGAGCTCTTGTATTTGCAGCATTTTCCGGATCTCATCAGGATGCTATCGCAAAAGGTATGCACTGGAGAGAGAATGGAGATCTGGAGCATTGGACTGTTCCGTATCTGCCGATCGATCCGACAGATGTGGGAAGAAATTACGATGCGGATGTTATCCGTATCAACAGCCAGTCCGGAAAAGGCGGCGTAGGTTATATCCTGGAAACAAAATTCGGACTGAACCTTCCACCGAAAATGCGCGAAGCTATGGGTTATGCAGCGAAAGCAGTGTCCGATCACAAACACAAAGAGCTTCATCCGGACGAGATCTTCAGCCTGTTTAAATCTACCTTCGAAAATGTGGTTGAGCCATACAGCATTAACGAAGTTCATTTCCAGCAGAAAGACGGTGGCATTGTAACTCAGGTTACTTCTACATTCCGTGGAAAAACCATTGTTACAGAAGCTACCGGCAATGGCCGTCTTGATGCAGTAAGTAATGCATTGAAGAAAGCTTATGAGCTGAAATATACACTGGAAACTTATCAGGAGCATGCGCTGGAGCGCAGTTCCACATCCAAAGCGATTGCGTATGTGGGAATCCGCAAACCGGATGGTACTCTTGCATGGGGAGCTGGCGTTGATCCGGATATCATCCGTGCGTCTATCGATGCGCTGGTAACTGCAATCAATAACCGATAAGAACAGATATAAAAAAAGAAGCTGCCGCAAAAAGCCGCTTCTTTTTTTATTGTACAGATGATATAATGGTTCGGAATGTGAGAATAACAGGAAACATAAGAGGTACAATATGAAAAATGAGAAAAAAAGCAGAAGAACTTGTCATCTGTCATCTGATCTGAAGGATATAATAAAATACATCCTGATTTTTGGTACGATCCTGGTCTTTGGAGTATATCTTCTGGCAGATGCAGAGGTCCTTGGCAATGTAAAACAGCAGGAAAGACCGGAAACATCAGTGATGATCGGATCCGGAGAAAAATTTGAAACAAGTTTCTTTTGCAAAACAAACCAGCTTTCCGGGGTAGAACTTTTTTTATCTACGGAAAGTGCGTCTGTCACAGGAAGCTTTCATGTAACACTTTATCAGGAAGAAAAAGAAATTCAGGACTGGGAAACAAATCGGCTGACAATATCTGCAGGCGATACTACGTATTTTCAACTGGATCAGAGAATCCTAAACTGTAAAGGCCGGAAATTTCGGATCATCCTGGATGAAGCAACAGGGGATACAGGTGTGGCTGCCGGTGTGATAAATAAAAAAGACGGCACGCAGACACTTGCTTACCGTGCTATTTCCAGACCATTTTCAAAGGGACTTGTGCTCATGGCTATTTCAGCGGCGTCAGTGATTATGCTGCTGGTGTTTGCGTTTCTCAGAAGGAGAAAAGTAAAGACCGAAGTATTATTTGCAGTAATTTATCTTTTTATGAGTTTTACTACTCTGGCAGCAGTTCCTGCTTTTAATTCACCGGATGAATACAGCCATTTTCTGAGAAGTTATGAAGTTTCCAGAGGTCATATGACTTCAGAGGGGAATGGGGGGAATGATCTGTTTTCATATGGGAGAACTTTTAACAGCGGCCTTATCCCTGATTTTTCCTCCAAAGACCATGTTTCACTCTGGGATATCGGAGGCAATATAAATCAGCGGATCGATACCGGAAAAACACAGTTCTACGGATTTGGAAATACAGCTCTGTATGCGCCTACATCTTATCTGCCACAGGCTATAGGGATTCGGATCGCAGATCTTTTCACAGATCGTCCGATTGTTCTTGCCTATGGAGGAAGAGTCGCCAATATGTTATGTTTTGGTCTGATTTTCTTTCTGGCGATCCGTTTTACACCTGTGGGTAAAAACTTTATTGCATTGCTGGGACTCGTGCCCATGAATATCCAGTCCGCAAATTCCATGTCTGCAGATGCGCTGGCACTGGCATTGACAGTAGCCATGATCGTGTTTGTACTGTACATGCGCTATAAAGAAAAACGGGTAATGAAAAAAGGACAGCTTGTGTTAATGTATGCAGTGACGGGATTTTTGTGTTTGTGTAAAGTTGTTTATATGCCATTTTGTCTCTTTTTATTTCTGATTCCGAAGGAGCGGTTCCGGAATAAAAAGAACTACTGGCTTCATGTGGCGTGTGCGGGGACAATGATCCTGCTCTTGAGCTTTGGCTGGCTTGCAATTGCGTCCGGATATCTCTGCGAGTCGCAGCCGGGAGTAGATACGGCTGCCCAGCTTATCGGAATCCTGAAAAATCCGGTTGCTTTTATACTTACCTTTGTACGTAGCCTGGATGCGTTTGGACTGGCTTATCTTACAGAAATGGTGGGAAGTACCCTTGGCTGGCTGAATATTCCAGTCTGCAGTCTTCTGGCAGTGGGTTATCTTGTTATGATGTTACTGCAGGTTTCACGAAATAACGATATGGAAGGAATTCGTATGGATCCTTTTGCAAAAATAATGCTGGCAGGTATCAGTATTCTGGTTTTCGGCCTGATTTTTGTTACTCTTTATGGTCAGTGGACGGCCTATGGGTATGATAAGATTCTGGGGGTTCAGGGACGTTATTTCCTGCCGCTGCTTTTGCCGGTAGTGCTTGCATTCAAGCCAAAGAGATTTGCGGAAGGTACGAACGGAACTCCGTGGGGACTGTTTCTGGGAGCCTGGAGTATCGATCTGTGTGTATATGCTACACTTTTTGTACAGGCTCTCTGTCAGTATAAATAAGCAGGTTAACCTTGTTTTGATTATAAAGTGAACAGCAACAGCTATAGGAATCTGTCGATTATGATCGGACGGAAATCCTTGACTGTATGAAGCCGCAATATTATAATCAATTATAGCGTTTCTGGAAACACTATGATAAATAACCGGAAAGAAAAAACTGTTCTGACAGAAACAAGGACAGATAGAAATACATTTTTTACAGTACAAAAGTACAATTGTTACAAAAAAATGTATTTACTATCTGTCCTTGTTTGTTTTCAAAAAGTGGATAGTTATGTGTATAACTGCGGATTCGTATGTGGAATCAATGTGGAAGGGATGTGGATAACAAATAAATGCTGTTATTATGGACAGAAATAGCTGAAAAAGCTTGACATATCACACTTTATTAAATATAATTTTCTTATACATTACAAAAATGTTACAAACATGTAAACAAAGAAAGGAAAATATAACGCAGGGAATGAAATTATGAAAGTTGAGAAAGATTTACGGGATTCTGCAGAAATACAGGATGAACGTAAAAATGGAAAAACCGCAAGGAATTCCGTGCGCAGTTTTGCAGTACTGACAGTGTGTGCAGTTTTTGCAATGGTGATCTCTTTGGGAACAAGAGGATTTGCAGAAAACGGCAATGGCAGTAAAGTCTATGCTGCTTCGGATGGTGGAACGAGATCTTCGGATGAAGAGGTAGCTGTTCCTACAGGAATTGCGGGAGTCGTTTCCGGAGTTTCCGACACACCTGTGTCGGGGAGTACAGTAACCAGGATTGGAAGTTCCTGTGAGCAGGTGATCGTAGGTCAGAGAGTACAGACTGTAAAGAATACCACAGCAGATCTCAATGTAAGCTCCTCCATGGAAAATAAAGTGAATGAACTGGATGCAAGGTCGATTACACTTGCCGAGAATCCTACGCTGATGTCAGATGAGGATTATGATACGCTTCTGTGTATTGTTGAGGCAGAAGCTGGCAGTGAGGACATCAAAGGTCGTGTATTGGTGGCAAATGTGATCATGAACCGCGTGAAAAGTGATGATTTTCCCAATACAGTGACAGAAGTTGTATGGGATAACAGCGATGGAGTACCACAGTTTTCACCTACCTATGATGGAAGAATCAATGAAGTTACGGTCTCGGATGAAACAAAGGAAGCTGTGAAACAGGCACTAAAAGGCACCGATTATTCAGAAGGGGCATTGTTTTTTATCCAGAAATCCGCGGCGGAAGCTCATAACATTAAATGGTTTGAAAAAGATCTCAGAAAGCTTTTTAAGTATGGAGTCCATGAATTTTATACATACAAATAAAAAGTGCTGATTCAGCACTGGACAGAACGCCGGCAGAGAAAAAGAGCCGGCGTTTTGTTTTTTTGGAGAAAAACAATTTCAGGTTTTTTTTAAAGTGGTGGCATTTTCCATAATTCCATGCTATAATGTGATAACGTTAGAAAGAAAACGAATATTTTACAATAGAAAGGCGGAACACCAATGCAGGTATTGTACAAAAGCACCAGAGGAAAAGAGCAGGCAGTTACAGCGTCAATGGCCATACTGAAAGGCCTTTCTGAGGACGGCGGACTGTTCGTGCCTGAGCGCATTCCACAGTTGGATGTACCAATGGACAAACTGGCTCAGATGACTTATCAGGAAACAGCATATGAGGTAATGAGCCGTTTTCTCACAGATTTTACAGAGGAAGAGCTTAAGAACTGTATCAGCAAGGCATATGACAGCAAATTTGATACAGAAAAGATCGCTCCTCTTCATGAAGCCTGTGGAGCTTATTTTCTGGAGCTGTTCCACGGCGCAACTATTGCGTTTAAGGATATGGCCCTTTCCATCCTTCCTCATCTGATGACAACAGCAGCGAAGAAGAACCATGTGAAAAATGAGATCGTAATTCTTACCGCAACATCCGGAGATACCGGTAAAGCTGCCATGGCAGGTTTTGCAGATGTACCGGGAACCAAAATTATCGTATTCTATCCGAAACATGGTGTCAGCCCGATTCAGGAGAAACAGATGGTAACCCAGAAGGGAGCCAATACTTATGTGGTAGGTATTACCGGAAACTTTGACGATGCCCAGACTGCAGTTAAGAAGATGTTTAATGATCATGAGATGGCAGCAGAGCTGGATCAGGCAGGCTTCCAGTTTTCATCCGCAAATTCTATCAATATCGGACGACTTGTTCCGCAGATTGTATATTATGTATACGCTTATGCAACACTGGTACGTGACGGTAAGATCAAAGACGGACAGGAGATCAATGTGGTAGTTCCTACCGGAAACTTTGGAAATATTCTTGCCGCATACTATGCAAAACAGATGGGACTTCCGATCCACAAACTGATCTGTGCATCCAATGAGAATCGTGTTCTCTATGATTTCTTCCGCACAGGAACCTACGACAGAAAGAGAGATTTCATTCTTACGACTTCTCCTTCCATGGATATCCTGATCTCCAGCAACCTGGAGCGTCTGATCTATCGCCTTACAGGAGAGAATGCTGAGAAATGTGCAGAGCTTATGAAATCTTTAAGTGAGGGCGGAGAGTATACCATTACAGAAGAGATGAAAGCACAGCTCGGCGATTTCTATGGTAATTTCTGCAGTGAGGAAGAGACTGCAAATACTATCAGCGAAATCTATAAAGACAGCAATTATGTAATTGATACACATACTGCAGTTGCCGCAGGCGTATATAAGAAATATGTAAGTGAGACAGATGATCATCTTCCAACTGTTATTGCTTCTACAGCCAGTCCATATAAATTTACAAGAAGTGTTATGGATGCGCTTGGGGAAGATCATAAAGATCTGGATGATTTTGGCCTGGTAGATGCATTATCCGCGCTTTCAAAAGTGCCGGTTCCGCGTGCTGTTGAGGAGATCCGTACTGCACCGGTTCTTCATGATAAAGTGGTAGATGCAGTGGATATGCCAGCAGCAGTAAAAGAGATTCTTAACATTAAATAATAAAAATCAGTAAGAATGTGTATTTTCTGTTGAAAAAGCACAAATACTGGTTTATAATAAAAACAACGAAAACCGAATCCTGGAATGTTCGATCCCCCTTTTCTTTTTGAACCTACATTGACATTTTGGGAATCCAAAATCGCAGGTTGGATGTCAGACCTCACGTCGTGGTAGGCAGAAGACACTGTTGAGGATACCCACCTAGCATCTGCTAGGCGTCAAAAATAAGGGAACGGCATCCCGGGATTAATCGGTTAAAGACATAGAGCCGGTTGATGGCTCTTTTTTCATATATGGGAGGAATTACAGCATGAGTGTTTCTGAGAGAAAATTTGGAACACTTCCTACAGGGGAAGAAGTAAAGATCTATCATCTTGAGAATAAAAAGGGTGCCTATGTCGAGGTACTTCAGTATGGCGCTATCCTGGTGAAAGTATGCGTGCCGGATAAGAATGGAGAACTTAAGGATGTGGTTCTGGGATATGACGATATGGAAAGTTATGAAGTGAATGGCTGCTTCTTTGGTGCGATCATTGGAAGAAGTGGAAACCGTATCGAAAATTCCAGATTTTTTATTGATGATAAAGAAGTGATTCTTACAGAGAATGAAAATCATAATAATCTGCACAGTGGTCCTGATGGCTTCGAGAAAAAACTCTGGGCGGTAAAAGAAATTTCCCAGGATAAGAACAGCGTGGATTTCTTCCGCATCAGTCCGGATGGTGAAAATGGTTTTCCGGGAGAATTTTCGATTGTTGTGAAATATGAATTCACCGAGGAAAATGAACTGAAGATCTTTTACAGAGGACGCTCCGATGCGGCAACGGTTGCCAATATGACCAACCATTCCTATTTTAATCTGAAAGGGGAGGGCAGTGGAGATGTACTTGACCAGGAAGTATGCATTCATGCGAAATATTTTACTCCTGTGAAAGACAGTCAGTCCATTCCTACCGGTGAATATGCGCCGGTAGCAGGAACGCCGATGGATTTTAATGTTGCGAAACCAATCGGCAGAGATATTGAGGCTGATTTTGAGCAGCTGAAGTTTACGGGTGGTTATGATCATAACTATGTAACTGACAATTATGCCAAGGGTAATGTCCGTTCCATTGCCAGTGCGTACTGTAAGGAATCCGGGATTGGAATGGAAGTTTCTTCTGACTGCCCGTGTGTACAGTTCTATGCAGGTAATTTTGTCAAGGATGAGAAGGGTAAGAACGACCATGTTTATCATGAACGGTATGGATTCTGCCTGGAAACACAGGTGGAGCCAAATGCGGTAAATGTGGACGATTTCCACTCTCCGATCCTGCGTCCCGGTGAAGAATACAGTTCAGAGACTGTTTACCGTTTCTGGGTGAAATAGGGAAGAAACAAAAAATAAAAGAGGTGTAATAAAGCAATGCAGATACGTGTGGCAGAAGAAAAAGATGCGGCAGCACTGGTAGAGATTTATTCCTACTATGTAGAAAAAACGGCGATCACATTTGAATATGAAACACCGTCCACAGAGGAATTTGCGGAAAGAATTCATAACATAAAAGAAAAATATCCATATATTGTGGCAGAAGAGAACGGAGAAATCCTGGGTTATGCCTATGGCTCTGCCTTTCATCCAAGAGCTGCTTATGGGTGGTGCGCCGAAATGTCCATCTATGTGAAACATGATCGAAGAGGCAGCGGTGCAGGCGGAAGACTCTACCGTGCCCTGGAAAGTCTTCTTGCGGAGATGGGAGTGCTGAACCTGAATGCGTGTATTGCGGTGGCACCGAAAGAAGATGAATATCTGACTAATGCCAGTGTGGACTTTCATAAACATTTTGGATATAAACGCGTGGGAGAGTTCCACAGATGCGGATATAAGTTTAACCGCTGGTATAATATGATATGGATGGAAAAGATGATTGGCGAACATAAAAGTGTACAGCCGGAAGTAAAAGCTTTTCCGAAAATCCAGGATAAGATTGGCTTTGAACGGTTTTCCTGGTAAAAAAACTTGAGGGGGTCAGCATGGACGAGGAAAAGAAAAATATAATCCAGCTCATGCTGGGGTTTGTGCGAAGGGCAAACGGAGATCATGTCAGTGCATATGCGGCGCAGGCAGCATACTTTCTGATCATGTCATTTATTCCGTTTATCCTTTTTCTCACAACACTGATCCGTTACACACCGTTAAGCTATAATGTAGTCCGGGACGCCATTGTCGGTTTTGTGCCCGGAAATCTGCAGACTTTTGTGCTGAGCATTGTAGTGGAAGTGTACAAAAGAAGCACAGCGATCGTCCCGTTGTCTGCGCTGATGGCGCTTTGGGCATCCGGAAAGGGAATGCAGGCTATTATTAACGGTCTGAATACCATTTATCATGTGAAGGAAACACGAAACTGGCTGATGAACCGGATCTATTCGGTTTTTTATATGCTGCTGTTTGTTCTGGCGATCATTGTTACCCTTCTGGTTCTGGTCCTTGGTAACCGGATCCAGATGGCTGTACAAAAAACGATTCCAATTCTGGGAAGACTGATGGCCAGGATCATGGGAGCCAGGACATTGCTGGTGTTTGCGGTACTGTTTGTGGTATTTCTGGTGTTGTATAAAGTGCTGCCCAACCGGAAGGCAACCTTTAAAAGCCAGCTTCCCGGAGCGTTTATCATTGCTATGGCATGGCTGATCTTTTCCTATGGATTTTCTCTGTATTTTGAATTTTTTCCGAATTTCGGAAATATGTATGGAAGCCTGACTGCACTGATCATGGTAATGCTGTGGCTGTATGTGTGTATGAACCTGATTCTTTACGGGGCAGAGATTAATGCATACTTCGAAAATGAGTTCCGAAAAGCCCAGAAATCCGTAAAAACTCTCCTTACCAAGAAAGAAAATGAAAAAAACAGCTCCAAAGAATCCTGACTTTGCGCTTGACAGAAAGCAGACCTTGTGGCATAGTATTAAAAGACAGAAAAGCTGTGAAGGTGTTTATAGAGGATCATTTTCTCACAGAGAAGGGAGGTCGCCGGCTGTAAGCTTCCCCGGGTTCAGATGATTCTTGAATTTCCCACCGGAGCTTCCTCTCTGAAGTAACAGTAGGAGATGACGTGCGCTGCGCGTTAAGCAGATAAGAGGTGCCCGTGATCTTTTCATGGGAAACTGGGTGGTACCGCGGATATTCCGTCCCTTTTATAAGGGACGGTTTTTTTATTGCCTGTATCTGAATTTTCGGGGCAGGCGGCGTATCATTTGATTATTTTAATTAAAGGAGAAATAGACCATGGATATGAAAGAAAGACTTCAGGAACTGGCTGAGAATGCCAGAAAACGGATCGAGGAATCCGAGGGCCTGGACAAGCTGAATGATGTGCGTGTTGCATATCTTGGAAAAAAAGGTGAGCTTACAGCAATCTTAAAAGGTATGAAAGATGTTGCTCCGGAAGAGCGTCCGAAAGTTGGTCAGCTTGTCAATGAGACAAGAGCCAAGATCGAGGAACTTCTGGAAGCTTCCAAGAAAGATTTCGAGGAGAAAGTCCGCGAGGAAAAAATGAAGGCCGAAGTGATCGATGTAACACTTCCTGCAAAGAAAGCAAAAATTGGTCATCGTCATCCGAACACCATCGCTCTGGAAGAAGTTGAGCGTATTTTCATCGGAATGGGATATGAGGTTGTAGAAGGTCCGGAAGTTGAGTATGCGGATTACAACTTTACAAAACTGAACATTCCGGAGAACCATCCGGCAAGAGACGAGCAGGATACTTTCTTTATCAACGATTCCATTCTGCTTCGTTCCCAGACATCACCGGTTCAGGCACGTGAGATGGAAAAAGGCAAACTCCCGATCCGTATGATCGCGCCTGGCCGTGTATTCCGTTCTGATGAAGTAGATGCGACACATTCTCCTTCTTTCCATCAGATCGAAGGTCTTGTTATTGACAAGAACGTTACTTTTGCAGACCTTAAGGGAACTCTTCAGGAGTTTGCAAAAGAGCTGTTCGGACCGGAGACAAAGACAAAATTCCGTCCGCATCATTTCCCGTTCACAGAGCCAAGTGCTGAGGTTGATGTTTCCTGCTTCAAATGTGGCGGAAAAGGCTGCCGTTTCTGTAAAGGTTCCGGCTGGATTGAAATTCTTGGCTGCGGTATGGTTCATCCGAATGTTCTCCGTATGTGCGGAATCGATCCGGATGAGTACACAGGATTTGCTTTTGGTGTAGGTCTGGAGCGTATCGCACTTCTGAAATATGAGATCGATGATATGCGTCTTCTCTATGAGAACGACAGCAGATTCCTGAAACAGTTCTAAAACAGCGAATGCGGATCGTAAATATCCGTCTGACAGTAAATATAGAAAAAAGAAGGGACAACCAAAATGAATACTTCATTATCTTGGATTAAAACATATGTGCCGGATCTGGATGTAACGGCACAGGAATATACAGATGCCATGACATTAACAGGCACAAAGGTAGAGGGCTTTACAGAACTGGATGCAGATCTTGATAAGATCGTGATCGGCCAGATCGACAAGATTGAGAAACATCCGGATGCAGATAAACTGATCATCTGCCAGGTAAATATCGGAACAGAGAGCGTACAGATCGTAACAGGTGCTCCGAATGTAAAAGAGGGAGACAAAGTTCCGGTTGTTCTTGACGGCGGATGTGTTGCAGGCGGCCATGACGGAAAAATGACTCCTGGCGGAATCAAGATCAAAAAAGGCAAACTCCGTGGCGTTGAGTCCTGCGGTATGATGTGCTCTATCGAGGAGCTCGGAAGCACAAGAGAGATGTACCCGGAAGCACCGGAGTACGGTATCTATATTTTCCCGGAGGACGCAGTTGTTGGTGAGAGCGCTATTAAAGCACTTGGCCTTGATGATGTGGTATTTGAGTATGAGATCACTTCCAACCGTGTAGACTGCTACGGCGTTCTTGGAATCGCAAGAGAGGCAGCAGCAACCTTCCAGAAAAAATTCTGCCCGCCTGTTGTAGAAGTTAAGGGAAATGATGAGAAAGCTTCCGATTACGTAAAAGTTACTGTACAGGATCCGGAACTCTGCCCGCGTTACTGTGCGAGAGTTGTAAAAAATGTTAAGATCGGTCCGTCTCCGAAGTGGATGCAGAGATGTCTGGCTTCCAATGGAATCCGTCCGATCAACAACCTGGTTGATATCACAAACTATGTAATGGAAGAGTTTGGTCAGCCAATGCATGCGTATGATCTGGATACCATCGCAAACAGAGAGATCGTTGTGCGCCGTGCAGGAAAAGATGAGAAGTTCGTCACACTGGATGGCCAGGAGCGTACCATGGATGAGAACGTTCTGATGATCTGTGACGGCGAAAAAGCGGTCGGCATCGCTGGTATCATGGGCGGCGAGAACTCCATGATCACAGACGATGTAAAAACCGTTCTTTTTGAGGCTGCATGCTTTGATGGAACCAGCATCCGTCTTTCTTCCAAGAGAATCGGCCTTCGTACAGATGCATCCGGTAAATTTGAGAAAGGCCTTGACCCGAACAACGCACAGGCTGCCATCGACCGTGCATGCCAGCTGATGGAAGAGCTTGGTGCCGGCGAGGTTGTAGGTGGTATGGTTGATGTCTGCAACGAGACAAGAGAGCCATCCAGAGTAAAATTTGAGCCTGAGAAGATCAACAAACTTCTTGGAACCAACCTTACAAAAGAAGAGATGCTCGGTTATCTTGGACGTGTAGAGCTGGCTTATGATGAGAAAACAGACGAGATCGTTGCACCGACATTCCGTCAGGATATCCACTGCAATGCAGATGTTGCAGAGGAGGTTGCAAGATTCTACGGCTATGATAAGATCCCGATGACACTTCCTACCGGAGAGGCTACCACAGGTAAGCTTCCATTCAAGCTTCGTATCCAGGAAGTCGCAAGAGATATTGCAGAGTACTGCGGATTCTCAGAGGGAATGTCTTATTCTTTCGAAAGCCCGAAGGTATTTGACAAGCTCTGCATTCCTGAGGACAGTGATCTTCGAAAAGTCATCACCATCAGTAATCCTCTTGGAGAGGACTACAGCATCATGCGTACAAGCACACTGAACGGTATGCTGGCATCCCTTTCCACAAACTACAACAGACGTAACAAAGATGTTCGTCTCTACGAACTTGGAAATATTTATCTTCCGAAGTCCCTTCCGATCACAGAGCTTCCGGATGAGCGTACTATGTTTACACTTGGAATGTATGGAAACGGCGATTTCTTCGATATGAAGGGTGTATGCGAGGAGTTCTTCGAGAAGATCGGAATGAAGAAAAAAGTTACCTACGATCCGAACAGCGAGAAGCCATTCCTTCATCCTGGAAGACAGGCAAACATGATCTACGAGGGTAAAGTTGTCGGATACTTAGGTGAGGTTCACCCATCTGTTGCAGACAATTACTCCATCGGAGAGAAAGCATATATCGCAGTGATCGATATCCTGGATATTCTGGAATTTGCAGGCTTCAACCACAAATACACCGGAATCGCAAAATATCCGGCTGTAACACGTGACTTAAGCCTTGTAGTTCCTCATGCAGTTCTTGCCGGCCAGATCGAGGAGATCTTTGACCAGAGAGGCGGAAATATCCTGGAGAGCTATCAGCTGTTTGATATCTACGAGGGAGCGCAGATCGAGAAGGGATTCAAATCCATGGCTTATTCTCTGGTATTCCGTGCCCATGACAAGACTCTTGGTGAGAATGAGATTTCCGCAGCAATGAAGAAGATCATGAATGGTCTCAATGGACTTGGAATCGAGCTGAGAAGCTGATGCTGATTTACATTGTAAGACATGGCCTGACAGAGTGGAATAAATTAAAAAAACTTCAGGGTATTGCCGATGTGCCTCTTGCAGAGGAAGGCATTCTCCTTGCTGAAAAAACGGGAGAAGCTCTCCGGGGGGTGAAATTTGACATCTGTTTTACAAGTCCGCTCTCAAGGGCAAGGCAGACAGCAGAATGTGTTCTGGGAAAACGTGATGTCCCGATCATACCGGATAAGCGGATTCAGGAGATTAACTTTGGTGTGCTGGAAGGCGACCAGGTAAGAGATGCTGCTGGCAATTATATTGATCCGCAGATTGAGACTTTTTTCCGTGATCCGGTAAATTTTAAACGGCCGGAAAACGGCGAGGATATTTTTGATGTGATTGCCAGGACAAAAGATTTCTGGGATGAAAAAACATCAGATCCGGCGCTTGCGGACAAAACGATTCTGGTTGCTTCCCATGGATGTGCAGTCCGGGCGCTTCTTCAGAATGTGGATCCGGATCCGAAAAATTTCTGGCGCGGTTGTGTCCCGCCAAACTGCTGTGTCAATCTTGTGGAAGTGAAGAATGGAAAAACAACGCTTCTGGAAGAAGATAAAGTTTATGCATAAAAAATAATGAAAAACGCAGAATAACTGTAATGGTTGTTCTGCGTTTTTTGGTAAAAATATACAGGTTACAATTGACTAATCGTAATAAATTGAGATAAAATATACAAATGAAATAAATGATTCAGAAAAATAAAAGTTAAACTCTCCTAATTGTATAAAAATGCAGAATTGCGTTGAAATTATTTGGCCGAATCAAGGAAGTTAAACTGCGAAGCAGTTATTCGGTTATGAGCAAGCAGCGAATGCTTTGATCCACTTGACGGAGAGAGAATAAGTGCTGACAGTGATGTGACATATGGAATGGGGTGAGTATATGCAGTCATTAAATGAAACAAAAGCAGGGGAAAGCTACACGATCAAGTGGATGACCGGAATGCCGGAAACTATGGAACAGATCAGGCGGTATGATGTCAGTGAAGGAAAGACCGTGCAGATCATAAGCAGGATTCTCGGTGGAGTAATCGTAGGCGTTCAGGGACATCGGATTCTGATCAGTGATGATGCAGCCTGTCGTATAAAAGTATAAATAAGAAAAATGTTGAAAGGACAATTCTTTTTGCGGGAATTGTCCTTTTTGGTTGTTTTGGGAATGCGGTTATGATAGTATGATAAAAAAGAAAACTTTTTTTCAAAAATAAATACGGGGAGGCAGATTATGGGAAAAAAGTTTATGAATACAGTGCTGTTTCTGCTTGTTGCAGTGGCAGCAGCGACTCTGACCGCTTATGTGGGAAAGGGTTCCGGAAATGTACTGTTTTATAATTTTGCATTTCTGGGAATTATGGTGATCATTTATGCTGTCGGTCTTTTTGCCGGACTGTACAGAATGGATAACCTGACGACTGCGCTGAAACATGGAGCCAGTGAGATTACCGATGTATTCCAGCTTCCGGGAAGGGCGAAGAAGGAAGAAATCGGGCAGTTACGAGGAATCTTCGGTGACCGGTATCTGGATAAAAAAATGGATGATTTTGTGGACAGCATCAGCCGGACAGAAGAAGGAATCGCTGAGGTTGAGGACTTTGTAAATATTGATGATGTGGATGTTCATATTCACAAAAGGCTTCTGGAAATGGCACCTGATATTTTTACAAGTCTTGGTATCCTTGGAACATTCATTGGTCTTGTCTGGGGACTGAAAAATTTTCAGCCTACAGATTATGAGGTAATGACAAATTCTGTATCTGCTCTTGTAGATGGTATAAAAGTTGCCTTTCTTACTTCTATCTATGGTGTCGCACTTTCGGTTGTGTATACATTTGGTATGAAGAGTGGTTATTCGTCTATGTCTCAGGCAATGCAGGATTTTCTGGACCGTTTTCATGCTCTGGTATTGCCGACTGCGGAGAATGAATCCTGGAATCTTCTGGTTTCCAGCCAGAAGACTCAGACAGAAGCTATGAAACAGATGGCAGAACAGTTTTCTGTACAGATGGCGGACAGCTTCGAAAAAGTTATCACACCTACATTCCAGAAGATGAATGATTCTCTGGATGTACTTACCGCGTCTGTTACGAAGGGTCAGCAGGATGCGATCAGGGAAATCCTGGATTCATTTTTGAGTGAGATGCATGGATCGTTTCAGTTTCAGTTTGAGGATTTCAATGATGCGCTGGTTGAACTTAAGAAGGCTCAGAAAGATAATACAGAATACACGTCAGAGCTGTATAAGACGATGAGCAGCCAGTTAAGTGAAACTTTTTCAAAACAGGAACGTGCCATGCGTGATGCAATTGCGGAAATTGACGAGATGCAGAGTAAATATATGAAGACCGCAGACCGGATTATTCGTGATAACCAGATGATTCAGCAGCTTCAGAAACGGGATTATGAGAAAATGGCAGAGCACATGCATGAAAATGAAAAAGCTTCTGCAGATTTATGGAAATCCTGTAATGAATCCATGCGTCAGTATGTGGACAGTGCCGCAGAGGGAATGAAAACTGCCGCAGATTCCAATAAGATCAGTGCGGAGCTTTTGCGGGAAGATAAGAAGCTGATTGAGAACTTTGAAACAAAACTGAATGAGTTTACAGAGAGCCAGAAAATGGTAAACAGTACCCTGGATGAAGTTCGCAGACTTCTTTCTGAGATTAAGACTGCAAAGAACAACCGGGATATTCATCTTGTTGCGGGACAGCCATGGGGATATGGTGGCAGCGCCGGGGTACAGGAACTGAAAGATAAGCTCACCAGTCTTGAAGATCTTCTGGATGGCCAGGGAGCGAGACAGGAGGCTCTTCTTGATGAGATCGAGAGAAGTATCCGTGAAATGACGAAAGTAGCCCAGAAGGGGCGCTTTGGCTTGTTTAAATAAGAAGAGAGGAATTGTTAATGCACAAAAAAAGAAGGCCGGAGGATCATGGGTTTAATATCTGGCGCTCTTATTCAGACATGATGGCGGGTGTTTTGCTGCTTTTTGTACTGATCATGTGTGTGACTCTTTTTCAGGCGCAGAAGAGTTATAATGACAGTCTGAAGGAGCGGGACGAAAAAATTGCTCTTCAGGAAAAGTACACGGAGGAGCTTCTTGAAAAACAGAATGCGCTGGATAAGCAGGCAGGAACATTAAAGAGTCAGGATGAGCAGATCAAATCCAAAGATGAACAGATCAAGTCTCAGGATAAGGAGCTGACTTCTCTGGCAGAGAAACTTGAGGAGCAGCAAAAGAAGCTTACAGAACAGGAGAAAAAGCTGGATTCCCAGAAGAAAAAACTTGCAAAACAGCAGGATACTCTGGAAGAACAGCAGTCTGCGTTGGATGAAAAAACAGAACTCCTGAATACGCAGCAGGAAAAGATCGATAAAATTATTGGTGTGAAGGCTGAGGTCGTGGAGGCTTTACAGAAGGAATTTGCAAAAAAGAATCTGAATGTGGATATTGATTCTCAGACAGGTGCACTGACATTGAATGCCAGTGTTATGTTTGATTATGATCAGGCGGAACTGACAGATTCCGGTAAACGGACGTTGTCTATGGTGCTTCCTACATACTGTAAAGTGCTGCTGAATGATTCTTATAAAAAGTATCTGGGTGAGATTATTATTGATGGATATACGGATACTGACGGAGATTACAGTTATAATCTGGAACTGTCTCAGAAAAGGTCTCTGGCAGTAGCTCAATATCTTCTGGATATCAAAAGCGAGTTTTTGAAGGATGTACAGGTTCAGGAATTGCAGGATTGTCTGACGGTTAATGGACATTCCATGTCGGATCCGGTTCTGGATGCGGATGGAAAAGTAGACAAAGATGCTTCCAGGCGCGTGGAGGTGAAGTTCCGTTTGAAGGATGAGGAGATGATCCAGGAGTTGAATAAGATTATGCAGGGGGATGCTTCTTCTAGTGTGGATAAGACAGCGGCGGAGTCAGGGAAGGATTCTGCGAAGGATTCGGGTACTGGGAAGGCGAGTGCTAAGAAAAAGTAAATTGGGATTGATGGAAGCTTCAGGCTGTTTGGGACATGGCCTGGAGCTTTTTTGCTTGGGGTTTGTCGGAGGAGTACTGGGACTTTGTGAGGTGGATGGAAAGGCGAACGCCAGGAGGGAGAGGATATCGGCTGGGGCAGGGACTCCGTCGGGGGATACAGCTATGGCTCCGTGAGGTGGATGGAAAGGCGGACGCCAGAGGAAGAGGATATCGGCCCGGGCAAGGACTCCGTCGGGTGATACAACTAAGGTTCCGTGAGATGGCTAAAACCATTGCGGCAGGGCCAGAACTTGCCAGTGGCTCAAACAGCTGACCCTGCCGCAATAACGCCCTCTCCCGGGACCTAAGTTGT